>ENA-ORQX01000174-ORQX01000174.1-human-gut-metagenome-genome-assembly--contig:-NODE-174-length-59865-cov-9.039291_pt1 | contig 59865 bp, 40 predicted proteins | sample MGYA00242170_ERZ509124 | MGnify/ENA primary metagenome ERZ509124 (study PRJEB26280, sample SAMEA2338647) | human gut metagenome | biome: human gut; feature: human-associated habitat; material: faeces... | reverse complement strand
TCAAAGTAAACTATATTTAGGCAGACAAATTTGCCTGCCTATAAGTTTTTCCTTACCTTTGTATGAACTAAAGAAGACTTGTTTTTCTTTTGGCTGCAATGGCTCTTGGAAGCTCAAATGTAACTGTCGAACGAGGAAAAAAATTCTGGAAGGAAGCTGTTCAAGAAGTCCCGATTATAAGCAAGTGCAAGGAAAGAAACAGAGTGAAAACAAAAAATCGGGAAATGACTTTAATTAGCAATTTTGTTTCTTATTTGTTCCTCAATTAAAATCATAAAATTTTCAATAATTTGATTTTCAGACTATTACATGTAGTATTTTTGAGGAATTAAATTTATTGCCAATAAACAAGTAGTGCCTTTTGGTTTGTATTCTTGGTGTGACTCGCAATTTATATGTGGCTTTGCCCGTGTAATTGAATATGTTCATCATGAAAAAGAGAAAAGAATATTGATGGCTGGGAAATGGGGAATCATTGATACTTTAGGGAATGTTATTGTACCTTTTAAATACGATAAAATATGGACTCTTAAAGAAGAATATCTATTCTCCATTAAAGCCTTCACTAATGAAAAAGAGGAAAGGTTGAATCTTCATGAGTTGGCTACTAATGTCATTTTTGATAGTTTAACCTACATCTGCACTTATTCAGTAGAGGCTTTTAAGGATTTAGTAAATTGCCAAACGCTATTTGTCAGGGCATGGCCTAATTCAAAACAATTATATTTTACCTATGGGGCGAATATAGGTTTTGTTGCTTTAAAAGGGATACCAAAGAAGCCTGTAATCTCCATTGTTGCGAATAGTAGTGGCAAGATATTTCCTTTGCTGATGGAAAAATCAGATATAGGAAAAACTACATTACCCATAGTTAAGTCAGCTCCTAAAAGAACCATTTCAAAAACAGCATCCCACAAAACATCATTTTGGGACTATGAATCTGAAAAAATGAATGATGCAGATAATTGGAGTGACCCTTATGGAGATGAGCAGGCCTATTATGATGGTTGGGATAGAGAAGATATTGAAAGTGGATTGGCTGATGCCTATGAAGGGGATTTAGATGCGAGATGGAATAGTGACTAATTAAAATAAGTAAATATGGAATTTCCACTAACATTAGGTTTGCAAAAGACGGGGCTACCGCTTATTATCTCCTCTGACAATCTGTGTTTTCTTATTGACACAGGTTCAACCCATAACATCTTATTCAGCTTTGTATATGAACATTTCAAAGACAGATTCAAGGTATTGGAGGAAAGACGCAACATAATAGGGATTGATGGAGTACAACATGAAGCTCCGACTATTGAAGCAATATTCAATTTCGAGGGTATGAGTTACACCTCCTTCTTTGCCATACTAGATGCCTCAGAAGCAGTCGTGCAGGTGCAGGAAGAGACAGGTGTACAAATTCATGGTGTACTAGGCACTCAGTTCCTTGTTGAGAACAAATGGATTGTTGATTTTGAAAAACTCACTATCAACAATGTCAAGTGAGGAAATATTTATTGAGATTAAAGTCTCAGTCTTTACATTTCTTCCTGACAAAAGAGAGATATTTAGCTTGCCGGCCTTGAATTATTACAAAAAAGGAATAGAAATATGCCGTCGGATACTGAAATAAGAATCAAAGATTTTTTGTATGATATGTATTTATGATATGAATTTTGGAGTTAAAGGACGAGCCTTTACTGATTTTTTACAGTCTGTCAGCAGTGGTATTATTTATGGTGATAAACGTAAAAAACTTGTGCTATCTGATATAAATACACAATGTATTGTTGAGTATACGCACATTTTATTGGATAAAATACATTTTCGAGGGAACTACACACTCGGTTTTCAATTGGATTATCCCTCGGGATACTACCTTCGAAATAAAACCTATCCCCAAATACGTATGGAATGCTTATTCCCATACATTGTTCCCGAAGAATCTCCCGAATTTGTGTGGCAAATGTATCTATTGACTAATGCGGACAAAATATTACATGGAATAAACGATTATGTGTCCAGTTACTGTGAGTTGTTATGGATGTATTCAGATGAGTACTTAAACACTTTCAAATGGGAGCCGAATATTAATGAGTTTCTAGACCCCAAACTGGTTTTACATGGTACTTATGCTAAGGTCGAATGCTGTTGGATAGAATCAAATGAGATGGGATTATACAAAGATATTTGTGAATATGACATTCGAGATGAAACTATTGAAGAGAAAAGCCATACAACACAGTTATTACTGCCACCTTGGGGCAGTGACGATTATTATCAGGCGGTACTTGACAAATTATTGCCTTTTTAAGGTGTTTGTATTTCCCTTTGAAGGAATCTGATTCGTAACTAGAAAACAATAAATATTTAAGATACACCAAAAATGAAAAAGAAAACCGTAATGATTATGTGTGCCGTATTTACCATGTTGACAAGCATAGTAAGTTGTTCCGGAAAAGCACAAAGATCAGCAGATACAATTCCTGCTGATACCTTACAAGCGTCTTTGATAATTGCGGATTCCACATGCTCTGATAACTTTATCAATAGCCAAGATTTAGTAAACTGCGCCGTTCATGTTGAGTCACAACAAATGGGTGGAGGAACTGTTGAAGATATTAAGGAATTTCAACAAGAAATTCTAAAACATGAACATAAAATTGAAGTATTGAATAAGGAAATTATTTTTTCAGTTCAAGATACAAAAACTCAGCAATTATTTCAAATAGAAAGCCTGTACTGGAAAAACTTTTCTGTAACGTACATTAATTATCTATCCAATATCATTTGTTTATCGCATTTTGGAGGAAGTATATGTAGCCCTTATTTACTGTACATGACAAATAGACTTTTTATGGATAGAATTACAGAGCAAATTCAGGTATTTAATCTGTTAAATAATACCCATATATATTATCATGAGAAAGAAGGTTCTAATCTGTTGGATATTTTTAGAAATAAAACAAAACAGGCTATAAATTATAATCCTGAAATTAAAGAATTTTATAAAGAATGTAGCTCTTTCCCATATATGGCAAATTTATATGACAGTACATATCTTGAAGCAAAGCGAAATTATATTCGTCTTCAATCTCAGATAGTTGAATGGGTTAAAATAAGGAGAGAAATAGAGCATGTATTAAAAGATGATACGATACAAAGTAATACTTATAAAAATGTAACTTTAAATTTTATATATAAAATCAGTCAGTATCCAGATTCAATAAAGTAAAAATAAAGTAAGATGTTGATTAACATAATAACGTATAATACGTTATATAAAATCATATTTTTAACTAAAAATAAAAATTGTACATCTAACTTATCTCTATTTCTTATAATAAGAAAAGTCAGGTGTATAATTTCATGAGATTATTTAATTTAATATTAACCTGAAAATATTTCTTCGTTTTTCCTATTGTTTTAACCGTATGGAGGGCATTTAGTATAAATTATTGATTATTAAACTTGTTGATAAACAACGATTTATTGCTGAAAATCCCTGTGTCACTGGTTCAATTCCCGTTGGCACCACTTGAAAAAAGAGAGTTACAGTTTGGTGACTCTCTTTTTTATTTCTTTACTTTTGTCTATTATAGAAAATTCGGCTTTCACCACGGACGGTGCGGTGGTCTTGTCGGTTGAAAATCGCGAGGCGAGTCGTGATAGTCGCTTATTCGCTTTCCGGCAGTGTTCAATAAGTACCACCCCATGATTTTGTCTTTCACCAAAGCGACGCCCCGGTGAAACGGATAGGCTTCTTCGTAATAGTCGCCGAGTCGATGACCGTCCCTATTGATGAAACAATAGCCCATGATTTTATCTTTGACAAGTGCATACCCTTCGTGGAAGTCGTCGACGAGAAGGTAATAATCGGTGCATCGTTTACCGTCGAGGGAAATGAAACACCAACCCATGATTTTGTCTAATGCTGCTGCCCGACCTTGCCTATAAGGTCGGATTTGTTCGTAATAGTCGCTAATGCGGTTTCCGTTTATGTCGGAAACGTACCAACCCATGATTCGGCTTTTCTGAATGATAAGACGTGGGGTATTATCGTAGTAATGATTGCCGCTATCATAGGGATAGTCATATTGGGCTTGTATGGATAGGAATCCGAATAAAATCGAAATAAGGATAAGTAGTGGTTTCATGTGTAATCTTTTTTCATTTGACGAAGTTAACGAAAAAAGGTTTAAACGCAGTCATAACTTATTATTAATCTCTGCTGGGAATATGTGATTTTCTGTGTTCGAATAGAAGTCTGTTTGTATATCGGCGAGTGTTTATCGGTTGTTGTAATGACTCTAAAAATAAAAAGGTAGGCCGTATGAATCTTTTAGTGCATTGTTTGTGTAACTTTGCAAGAGGCAATGCGACAAGGGAGATTTCGGTACGAGTGTATTTATTGTTGTCCGAAGCTGCGCTGTCGTTGGAGAAATAATTTATAAGATATGAATGTGAGGATAGAGGAAAGTTGGCGAAAGAGGCTGCAAGACGAGTTCGATAAGCCCTATTTCGAGCGATTGGTTTCTTTTGTGCGGAGCGAATATGGCCGTGCGCATGTTTTGCCTCCGGGACATTTGATATTTCATGTATTCGATGCATGTCCTTTCGAGTCTGTGAGAGTTGTTATTTTAGGCCAGGATCCCTATCCCAATCCCGGACAGTATTACGGTGTTTGTTTTTCTGTGCCCGAGGGGGTGGCTATTCCCGGCTCTTTGTTTAATATGTTTAAGGAGATACATGATGATTTGGGTAAGCCTATTCCCGCTTCGGGTAATTTGGATCGGTGGGTGAGGCAAGGTGTATTTCCTTTGAATTCTGTGCTTACCGTGCGAGCTCATGAAACAGGATCGCACCGAAACATGGGCTGGGAGGTTTTTACCGATGCGGTCATTCGAAAGTTGAGCGATGAGAGAGAAAATCTCGTGTTTATGCTGTGGGGGAGTTATGCTAAGGAGAAGATTGCGCTTATTGATGCTCGCAAGCATTTGGTTTTAACAGCCGCGCACCCGTCGCCACGATCGGCTGATCGTGGCTTTTTCGGATGTCGGCATTTCAGTAAAGCGAATGCATTTTTACGGAGTAAGGGAATACGGGAAATCGATTGGTGAGATTTTTAGTTCCCGTTTATTATGATTTTAATCTTAGTATAAAACGGCTCCCTTTTCCTAATTCGCTTTCTACGGAAAGAGTCCCCCCATGTGCTTCTACAAAATCTTTGGATATAGACAATCCTAATCCGCTGCCTTGTACTTTTGTTCCCGGCACTCGGAAATAACGGTCGAATATGCTTTGATGATAGCGAGGGTCGATTCCCTTCCCAAAGTCTTGTACATAGATTTCGACCATATTGCCGTCTTGGTGAGTGCCGATAATGACGCGACCGTTTTCTTTGGAATAACGTATGGCATTGCTTACAAGATTGGTAAGTACCCATGCTATTTTTTCGCTGTCGACAAATAGTTTCTTTGTATTTTCGTCATAGTCGACTTCGATGTGTATGTTGAATTTGTCGGCTTGTACCTGATTGGCCTTGATCGCATATTCGATCAATTCTATGGGCCGGGTTATCTTGGGCATCAGTTGTAGTTTTCCGGCTTCTACTTGGGTCATGTTCAGTAATTCTCCGGTGATATTGAGCAACCGTTCTCCGTTTTCCTTAATACTTTGGGAGAGTTGTTCTTGTTCTTTGTTAAGAGACCCGATACGTCTGTCTTCCAATAATTGCAAACTCATCATAATGGCTGATATGGGAGTCTTCAATTCATGAGATATCGTCGAGATAAATGTTGTTTTCGCAGAATCCAGCTCTTTAAACTCCGTGATGTTTTTCAATATAATTACGTGCCCCAGTTTTTCGGGTTCTTCACTGTCGTGATTCGTGTTGTCTATTTCTATATAGGAGGCTTTGAAGTAACTTTCTTTATTGTCGGCATATATTTTGATAGGCTCTTTCTGAGGATTGGGAGAAACCAGTTCTCGTATTAATTTCCTTAATAAATCATTCTTCAAAGAAATCTCTTCGGCCGATTTGAAGATTGTGTTTTCTTTTTTCAGATTCAGTATGTTCAGAGCTTCACTATTTATGAAAAGTATTTTGCGGTCTGGATCTAATCCTATTATGGGGTCGCTGATACTATTGATAATCGCTTCGAGAAATTTTTTATGTGCCAGTAGTGTCGATAGGGTGGTAGATCTGTATTCGGACAAGTGTTGAGCCATTCTATTGAAACTATCGACTACATTTTTAAATTCTTCGTTTTTATCCGATATATTCAGCCTTTTTTCATAGTTGCGATTCGCTATTTCGAGGATACCGTCGGTTAGCTCCTTGATAGGTTTATTTATCGATTGAGGAAGCCAGATAGCTAACGTGATACCGCAGACTATACAGATGCCTCCGATAATTGCCACCCATACAACGGCTTGTTTTAAGCCTGTCGAAGCTATCGGGCTGTCTGGTTCGGCAGCCGTCAGCATCTGTAAATAGATAACTGATAAGGAGACCAGCAAAATAATCATTCCGGTCAGTAGCCCTATACTTAAAAGCAACTTTGTTTTTATATTCATGATGGGTATTTTTATTAGGCTAAGATAATTAAATCTATATTGTTCTCGGATAAAGATTTCATGAAATTTTTATATTTGGACACCGTAAATATGGTTTTGGGCAATTTCAGTGCTGGAATTCCTGTACATATTGTTGTAATTTGTTTTTCGATTGCGACCTTTATAATGCTTTCGAGAATGTGCGGGGAATGTACCTGTACGACTTCTCCACCTAATTCAGTGGCTAATTTGAAATGGTTTAACAGATGTCGCTGATCTGCCAGCGAGATGCGATCGGGATCCTCTTTGGGCGTTTGTACATATAGTACGAAAAATTTTGTGTTATATCGTGTAGCCAATCGAGCGCAGCGTCGAATGATTTTGCGGGGCGTTTTTTCGTGGGAACTGATACACGCCATGAATTTTTCATGACGTACGTGAGATGTATCTAAGGGGAGTTCGTTTTCTACTTTTTTTTCGACCCGTAAAGCAACTTCTTTGAGTGCGAGTTCTCGTAGTTGTAAAATATTCTCGGCCTTGAAAAAATTATTCAATGCCAATTCTATTTTTTCCGGCCTATATATTTTCCCGGCTTTTAACCGTTCGATCAATTCTTCTGCTGTGAGGTCTATATTTACGACTTCATCGGCCTCTTCCAAAACACGATCGGGAATTCGTTCTCGAACTTCGATTCCCGATATTTCCTGCACCTCTTCGTTCAGGCTTTCGATATGTTGGATATTTACTGCCGATATGACGTTGATACCGGCATCGAGTAACTCCATGACGTCTTGCCATCGCTTTTCATTGCGACTGCCTTCGACGTTGGTATGAGCCAGTTCATCGACAATGACCAATTCGGGACGCATTTGAAGGATAGCATCCAAATCCATCTCTTCCAATTCTTTCCCTTTGTAGAAAATTTTTTTTCTCGGGATAACAGGAATCCCTTGTAGGATAGCTTCTGTACCGGTACGTCCGTGTGTCTCTATGAAACCCACTTTCACATCTACTCCGTTTTCTAAGAGTTCGTGGGCTTCTTGTAGCATTCTATAAGATTTCCCTACACCGGCAATCATGCCGATGTAGAGTTTAAACTTACCTCTCCTCGATTTTTTTATCAAGTCGAGAAAATATTGTACATTTTTTTCGTTTTCAATTATATCCATTCTCCCTGTTATGGTTTAAGAGTGATTCCGAATACGATATGAGCATCTTCCATACGAGGGTTCCATATTACTTGTGAAAATATCGGAAGGGAGAACGAATCTGTGATTTTAATTGCGTAGCTTCCTTTCAATGCTACATTAGTAACGGCAAATCCGTTGGTATAGTATTGAGGTGCTTTATAAGGTACTATACCACATGTTACATTGAGATCGACCGATTTTACACTGAACGGATAATTGAGTTCTACATAAGACGAGTAGTTGTTTTTATCGCCTTTTTCATTTTTATCCATACCGGCAAACATGGTGTACCATGCGATCGAAAGAGGAAATTTTTCTACCGGAAGTACATAAGCAAGACTTGCTTCGAAATGATGAGCTGTCGTTTTGTTATTGAAATCGAAATATTTTCCAGCTCCTTGTCCGGCCCACCACATATCGGCAACCGAAACTGTTAGTCCCAATTTTGGGAAGGTATAAGCCAGAGTCAAGTCAAGTTCTTTATTTGCAGAGGGAATATTACCATTCCGGTAACCATCGAAGTCGGTGGATCCCCATGCCGTCAACGATAGGTTTTCAACACTGAAACTCAAAGTCGGTTGAATACTAGCGCCTGTTTGATACATACCTCTCCACACATAGGAACTGACTAAATCTCCTTGTACATTGAATCGTACTTGGGCAGATGCTTTATTGGTAAACATGGCAAGGAGCCCTATAATCGAAATGATTATCAATGCTCTGATGAGTCTGGCTCCTTCTTTATCTATTGATTGTTTCTTTTTCATGATAGCTATTGCTGAAATGTTTTTATTTGTTTTCATAATTTTCTAAATTAATGTTCAATTTTAATACGTTTACTTTCTCTGTTCCGAATAATCCTAAAAATGGTTTTTCAATTGTTTGGTCTACTATTTCTTTTACGGTAGTTTCGTCCATATTTCTGGCTGCGGCAACACGCTTTACTTGTACGTATGCACTTTCTGGCGTGATGTCAGGGTCGAGACCAGAACCACTGGCTGTGACCATTTCTGCCGGTACATCTTTACGTTCCAAATAAGGGTGGTGTACCAAGAAGGTGTCGATACGAGTTTCTACTTCTGCCAAGTATTCTTCGTTCGTAGGTCCTTTGTTGCTACCGGCAGAACTACTGGCATCATATCCATCTCCGGCACAAGAGGGACGGCCCCAGAAATAGATGTCTTCGGTGAAGACTTGCCCTACATTGGCTGCACCCACTACTTTCCCATCTAAGGTCGCAACCTCGGCGTTTCCAGAGTTTGGCCCTGCGAATTGGGCGAATATCCATAATATCAGTATATAAAATACTGAGAAGAAAAGGCAGAAAACTAATGTTAGCCTGATTGATTTTATGAAATTTTTCATTGTTGCTTTTATTAAAAGAATAATCCTATTACTAAATCTATGAGTTTAATGCCGACGAATGGAGCTATTATACCACCTAATCCGTAAATGAGCAGGTTGCGGCGGAGTAAAGCCGAAGCTCCGATAGGCTTGTATTGAACACCTCTTAAAGCCAATGGAATCAATATGGGAATAATGATTGCATTGAAAATAATGGCCGATAGAATAGCACTTTCGGGGCTATGTAATCCCATAATGTTCAGTGAAGCTAATTCTGGTACGGCTATCATGAATAGAGCCGGAATAATGGCAAAGTATTTTGCGACATCATTGGCGATGGAGAATGTGGTAAGGGTTCCGCGAGTCATTAATAATTGTTTCCCGATTTCTACAATTTCGATTAATTTCGTCGGATCGTTGTCCAAGTCTACCATGTTTCCAGCTTCTTTGGCTGCCTGAGTTCCACTATTCATAGCTACACCAACATTCGCTTGGGCCAAAGCAGGAGCATCGTTGGTTCCGTCGCCCATCATGGCTACCAGTTTACCGGCACTTTGTTCTTTCTTGATGTAGTTCATTTTGTCTTCGGGTTTGGCTTCTGCGATGAAGTCATCTACACCGGCTTTTTCTGCAATGTATTTGGCCGTTAATGGATTATCCCCGGTAACCATGACTGTTTTAACTCCCATTTTACGCAACCGTTCGAACCGTTCCTGTATTCCCGGTTTGATAACATCTTGTAATTCTATGACACCGGCAGGTTTTTCATTGACGCTAACTACAAGAGGGGTTCCCCCATTTTTTGAAATCTCTGTGATACGATTTTCCAAATCTTGTGGAATTTCGTAGCTTGCGTTTTGAGCAATTTTTCGAATAGCTTCTGCTGCCCCTTTTCTAATCCGAGTACCGTCTGCTAAATCTACACCGGAACATTTTGTTTCGGCACTGAATTTGATAAGCTTGCTACCGGTTGTATTCAAGTTGTGTACTCTTAAACCCGATTCACGAGCCAGTTCTACGATAGATTTACCTTCGGGTGTTTCATCGGATAGAGACGACATCATACAAATTTCGGCAAAAGCATGATTTTCCAAACCGTTGGCGGGATAGAAATGGGTAGCTTTACGGTTTCCGATTGTAATAGTTCCTGTTTTATCCAAAAGGAGAGTATCGATATCTCCGGCCGTTTCTACTGCTTTTCCCGATTTGGTAATTACATTTGCTCTCAGAGCTCTATCCATTCCTGCTATACCGATAGCTGAAAGCAAACCTCCGATTGTCGTCGGGATAAGGCAGACAAACAACGATAAGAAAGATGCTATTGTAATAACAGTTCCTGTATAGTCGGCAAACGGTTTAAGGGTTACACATACGATTAGGAATACCAATGTGAAGCCGGCTAAAAGGATTGTCAGCGCAATTTCGTTAGGAGTTTTTTGTCTGGAAGCGCCTTCGACGAGAGCAATCATTTTGTCCAAGAAACTTTCTCCCGGTTGTTGTGTGACAAGCACTTCGATGCGATCCGAAAGGACTTTTGTTCCACCGGTCACTGAACTTTTGTCACCACCGGCTTCTCGAATTACAGGAGCACTTTCTCCGGTAATCGCACTTTCGTCGATAGAAGCCAATCCGTTTATGATTTCACCATCGGCTGGTATGGTATCACCTGCTTCACAGATAAATACATCACCTTTTTTCAGTTGAGAGCTACTTGTCGTTTTTATTTGTCCATTGACAAGTAGTTTTGCCGGAGTTTCTTCGCGGGTTTTTCTCAAACTATCAGCCTGTGCTTTGCCTCGGGCCTCAGCGATAGCTTCGGCGAAGTTGGCGAATAATAGTGTGATAAACAAGATAACAAAAACCCATGCATTGTACACGAATGAACCTTGAGCGTTGTCAAAGATGGAATAAATCATCACAAGGAACATAATGGCTGTACAAACTTCTACCGTGAACATGATGGGGTTTTTCACCATGATTCGAGGATTCAATTTAACGAATGATTGTTTTAAGCTCGTTAAAACTTGCTCTTTTTCAAATAAAGAAGCTGATTTATTATTTTTCATATCTATCGTTCTGTTATTATAAGCTGAAATGTTCTGCAATAGTACTTAATGCTTGAACCGGGAAGAATGACAGAGCTGCAACGATAAAGATGACAGCGAAGGTCATGACACCGAAAGTAACTGTATCGGTTTTTAAGGTTCCTGCACTTTCTGGTACATATTTCTTATTGGCTAATAATCCTGCAATGGCAACTTGTCCTACGATGGGAAGGTATCGGCTGAGTATCAATACTATACCGCAAGAGTAGTTCCAGAACCATGTATTATCACCCAATCCCTCGAAACCGGAACCATTATTGGCGGCACAGGAAGTAAATTCATAAAGCATTTCGCTTAGTCCGTGGAATCCCGGGTTATTCAACCAACCGCCTTCGTTTTCGACAAAGGAAGGTGCATGGACATATAAATAGGCCGCTAATGAGGTTCCTACTAAGATGACAAATGGGTGTAACAAGGCAACGATCGTAGCGATTTTCATTTCTCGAGCTTCTATTTTTTTGCCGAGGAATTCGGGGGTACGACCAACCATCAATCCACTGATAAATACGGCGATAATGATAAAAGTAAAGTAGTTCATCCAACCTACACCTACACCACCGAACCATGTATTGATTTGCATGTTCAGCATTTCGATCATGCCGGAGAGAGGCATGGTAGAGTCATGCATACCGTTTACAGAGCCGTTGGAAGTAACGGTGGTTGTCACGCTCCAAAGCGCCGTAGCAGCAGAACCCAGTCGGACTTCTTTTCCTTCCATAGCACCGTTGTCTTGTGCTATACCCATTGCGTCGATGCGCGGGTTGCCACCTGTTTCTTGGGATACATTTATCCATACCCCGGCTAAGTAAGCAAATAGCATTACTCCGAAAATACTGTATGCTAATTTCTTTCGTTTAAGGTAAAACCCAAAAGCGAATACCATAGCCATAGGTAAAATCAATATGGCCCAACATTCTATCATATTAGTGAGATAGGTAGGATTTTCAAGAGGGTGCGATGAATTTACTCCGAAGTATCCACCTCCATTCGTACCTAATTGTTTGATGGGAACTATCGCCGCAGTAGGACCTTGCGATACATATTGTGTTTGTCCTTCTATTGTAGTCACTTCCATCTTTCCGTCAAAGCCCATAGGGGTCCCTTCTATAATCAGTATGAATCCGATAACGAGGCAAATAGGAAGTAAAACACGGGTACAGCTCCTTACTAAGAAGTACCAGAAGTTTCCAATTGTTTTGGTCGTTTTAGCGGCCAATGCCTTCATGATACCTGCCATTGCCGCCATACCGGTTGCAGCGGTGATGAATTGGAACAGCATGATAACGAATAACTGGGTGAGATAGCTTAGCCCACTCTCTCCGCTATAATGTTGTAAGTTACAATTCACGAGGAAGCTGATACATGTGTTGAATGCCTGATGAACAGACTGTCCTAAATTGCCGTCTGGATTTAGGGGCAGTACTCCCTGAGAAACTAACAATATCATTCCCCAGAAAAACCAAAAGAGGTTTATCACGAGCAATGCTTTCAGGAATTGTTTCCAGTTCATCTCTTCTGTTGGATCGACACCTCCCAGTTTGTACATGATTTTTTCGATGGGAGTCATGAAGTCCGACCAAACTTTCTCACCTTTGAAAACCTTTGAAATGTATTTCCCGATGGGGTAGGCGAGTACGACCATCAGGCCAATTTGTGCAATAACACCTAATATCTCTGTATTCATTGTGTTTAATCTTTATAAATGACTAAAACTTTTCGGGTTTTACTAATACATACATCAGATACCCGAACATAATTACGCTGATAATAAATAATGCAGTGTACATGTTAAATCTCCTTTTAATTAAATTTTTTCAAACCAGTCTATGCACTTATAGAAGAGCCAGAAACAGGCAATTCCACTGAGTATACAAACTCCAAAACCTAATGCGTCAAATTCCATGTTACATTTTTTTTAAGTGAATACTAAATTATTTTTTTTCGGTTTGGGATATGCCAAAGTTGTGCCAATATTGTTTTTGAATATTTTAATTGGTTTATAATTAGTATTATAAATGAAAAGGGAGTATCTGTTCACCAGATACTCCCTTTTCATTTTGGTAGGGACGTGTATTATTTTGAAAAGAATTAGAGTTTATATTCTTCTATTTTTCGATATAAAGTGGTAAGTCCTATTTTTAGGAGTTTTGCAGCTTCGGTTTTATTGCCGTTTGTATAGTCCAATACTCGGGCGATGTGGCGTTTTTCCATAGCCGATAATTCGAAACCACTATTATTGCCGCTTTTTTCCTTAAAAGCTGCATTTTGTATTTCTATGGGTAAATCTTCGGGGTGTAACTCATCACTTTCACAAACAATAAGACTCCTTTCGATAACGTTTCTGAGTTCACGCACATTGCCTTTCCATTCTTGTTGTTCGAGCATGTCGATGAATGCTTTGGAAACCGTTTTCGAGGAATGGGTCATTTTTTCGGATAAGGATTGTACAAACGCTTCGGTTAGAAGCCTAATATCTCCCGGACGTTCTCTCAAAGGTGGTAAATGTATTTGGAAAACCGACAGCCGATAAAACAAATCCTCCCTGAAATGCCCTGCATTTATTTCTTCCGGCAAGTTTCGGTTGGTTGCTGCAATAATACGAACATTTACAGATGTCGGTTTGGTTTCACCTATTTTGATATATTCTCCGGTTTCTAATACTCGAAGCAACTTGGCTTGCAACTCTATCGCCATTTCTCCGATTTCATCTAAAAATATCGTTCCGTTGTGAGCCTCTTCGAAAAGTCCCTTTTTGTCTTTCAAGGCTCCGGTAAAGGAGCCTGCTTTATGTCCGAATATTTCGCTTTCCAAGAGTTCTTTGCTAAATGCCGAACAATTTATTGCAACGAAATTTCCTTTATTTCGTTTGCTCTCGTGGTGAATCGCTTGGGCGAAAACTTCCTTTCCTGTACCGGTCTCTCCGGTTAAAAGAACCGGTACATCGGTTGATGCCACTTTTCGTGCCAACGCGATAGCTTCCAGCAAAGGCTTTGACTGACCAAGAATAGAATTGAATGAATATTGCTGAAAGGTTTCTTTTTCGGGACGATTTTTTACTCCGTTAGTTCGAGCTTTTTCCATAGCCCGACTAATCAGAGGAATAATTTTGTTATTGTCGTCACCTTTGGTTATGTAGTCGAAGGCTCCGTTTTTTATGGCTTGTACCCCGTCGGGTATATTTCCGTGGGCTGTTAATAAAATGATTTCCGATTCGGGCGATATTTTTTTAATTGTTTTTATGAAATCTACACCATTCCCGTCGGGGAGAAAAACATCGCATAAGATAACATTGGGAGAATACTCCATTTGTTTTACTGCCGCTTTACAGTCTCCTGCCTGTAAAACTTCATATCCTTCCAGCCCTAAAATGCGGGCTAATAACTGTCTTATCTGTGGTTCATCGTCGATGATTAGAACCTTATTCATAATATTCTCATTCTTACTCATGCGTGCAAAGATAGGATATATTTTTGTTCCGAAAAAGCAGATACAGAAAAGGCGAGACATTGCATGTTCCCGCCTTTATAGTTTATGGAAGATTTATTAAAGAGCAATTTTAAATGTCGGACCGTACCCTTCTATGGAGATAAAATATATGCCATGAGGGAATCCTTCTATACTGAGAACCGTTGTTTCGTGTTCGGCTGAAATTTGTCGGCTCAAAATGCCTTGATCGGTATATATCGAAATCAATTTTCCAGTTTGAATGCCGTCAATTTGGATTGCGTTATTGTGTCTGACAATAGAAATATTTTTATGAATATTGGTTATGGCCGAGGAGGTAGATAGATTGACCGAGAAAGCATCGGAGAATGCAGTTTCCATAAACGAATGTGCCTTTACACGTACAGTGTAATCTTTTTTATCGAGATTAGAGAAACTGGCCTTCTTTTCGGTAAGTCTGGTTTTCGTGTCGACAACTTGTCCATTGGCAGATAATTCGACACTCCATGTGTTACCGTCGGTTCCGTCCCATAAAATGTCGAATGAATTTTCGGTTTGATTTTCTGTCCGTAGATTCGTAGGTATCTGCGCTACTGTTTCCCAACTGTAATCGGTATCGATAGCGCCCATACACCATGCTTGATTCCCTTCGGGCTCTGCTAAGTTGGCCGTGTGGTCTCCATTACCTTCTGCGAAATTGAAATTTTTAATCAGTCCTGTCGTGGACGGTTCTACTTGTTTCTGATAATTATTTTTTATTTCTTCTGCTGTGCGGGCTACACTCCAAAGTCGAAAGTCTGCCATTTTGCAATTGCAAGGATTGCCCCACGGAGCAGTTCCCAAAAAAAGAGGCTTTCCATCGGCTTCCGTATTATATCCTGTTGTATTCTCCTGTGTTCCGGCTACTTCACCGTTAACATAGACAATCATCTGACTTCCGTCGGCGACACAAGCGATGTGAGTCCAGTTCTCTTTCCAAGAAGTAGGATCGATCCATATAGACGCTCCGTCCAACTGAAATTTAAACCACCCGTCGAATCCTAATGCAAATCCCTTGTCGTTGTGCATATTGCTGGCGAAAAATCCGGTACTATTGTCTATATATAACCATGTTTCTAAAGTCATTTGATTAGACCCGATTGTTGTTTCCAACGCATTCATACCGGCAGCCGATGTTTTGAAAGAAATAGCTCCGATGTCCGCTTTTGTAGGCATAGCTGCAAAAAGACAGGCTGTTATTAAACCTGCGATTTTGAATGAAGTAATTGTTTTCATAGATTTGAAATTTAAATGATTAAAAAATTATTTACTGAGAATTTCTAAAATGGATTTTCTGAATTTTTCTATTTCTGCGTTGTTTTTCGAGTATTTTTCGGGCGATTGGTATATAGATTGGAAAAGGGTTTCGCTTTTGGCTCTTCCTATTTTCTTTTCGAGCTTGGCAAGGTATTCATAGTCTTCCATACTGTCTCTCCAACGTTCCATTCGTATTGATACTACGGGGCTTGTGCTGTTGAAATATTGGCCGGGGTAAATCAGCACACCGTCGCCCTCGGGGAGGTCTTTGCGAAAAGCCAATGTGTCGGATTCGGCATAGGCATTGACTGCCCAATATAGGAATCCGGTGGTACGCTCTTTCCAGCTGCGCCATAATACAGCTCGATGCTGGTATCCGTCCATCGTGAGCAATAGATTGGGCTGCTCTTCTCCGGGGCCCATGCAGACATAAGTCCACCATTCTTCATTGCCTCGGAGAAGAGAACGGCATGTGTCTGCGTTGGCTTCGTTCGCTTGTAAAGCCCAAGCGCTCATACTGAAAATTTGAGTGTCTCCTCGCCAAAGGTCGAATACGGAAAACAACCGGTCTTTGTATTTCCCGTCTTTCGGTCCACAGTAAAAGGTCGTGAGGACCTTTGCTTCGGGCATGAGCTTGTGTATTTCTTGGGAATATTGACCGATGAGGTGATATTCTTTCATATAAGTAGGTTCGTCCCATAAGTAGAAGTAGGATTTATCGAGTAAATCGGTTTGTTTTAATTGCTGTAATAAGCTGTCCAATTCGTTGTGTGACAGAGAGTGGTAGGGGACAGCGAACCGATTGAATCGTTTGTCCGATAGGAAAGGAACCGTTCGCTTGTCGTTCCATTTCCACGGAGATGAAGATGCTTCATGTTTCATGCTGTTGGCCAACCATGTGGAGAAATAGGGGTTCATGCGATAATCAAGGCATAATTCTGCCCATTCCAGTTTGTTTTGCAAAGTTTGTTCTTTCGAAGTCGAGTCGATGAGATTCTTTTCTATGATACCGAATGCTGCTGGTAACGAAGGTGTCGAGGGTAATGCCGTGTCGTACACTTGCAGATCGATTTTTATTTTTTGCCGTTTTCCGTTACCATCGATCGAAATTTGTTCTTCGTATTTCCCCGGTCGGATCGACTCGGCCGTACGGAATGTAATCCATAGTTTAGCGATAGAGTCATTTAAAGTAACTTGTTTTCCATCTATGGGGACTAAGGCATCGTCGAATCCATATACCGATTTGATTTGCCGACAACTATATCGGATAGAATTGTCGTCATTTCCGTTTCGATGTATTTTATAAGTTTCTCCCGGACAGCCTTTGAAAACGATTTGGATATGTTCCACTTCATTTTTAGCGAGGAATAACGTGCCGGAATTTTGGGGTTGAACTTTATGAAAATCAGATGCTTTGTCGGTCGAAGGTATAAGGTAACATTCGATTGTTTGTTGACAAGAGATTAAAAAGAATGTACAGCTTATGATGAGAAGCCGATAGAAAAGGTGATGTTGCATATCGAAATATTTATTCTGTGATGTTTTCAATTAAATTTTTACGTAGAGCCAATGCGTATTTGCTTTGATCTGTGTAGTTCGAGGGACTCTTATAAACGTTGTTGAGAAGAGATAAGGCGGCCGATCGTCCGAGTTTTTTTTCGTACAAGACCAGCATGTCGTAATCTTCGGCTCCATCGCGCCATCGTTCCAACCGGACAGAGGTACAAATTTTGTTTGTGCCCAACGATTCACCGGGATAGATGAGTATCCCGTCTCCTTCGGGCAGTTCAGGGCGAGGTCTGAGGGGATAAACGCTGGCGAATCCGTTGACGACCCAATATAGGAATCCGGAATTTTGTTCTTTATAATTACGCCACATGGTCGCCCTGTTACCGATAGCGGTAGAATTTGAAGCAAGCCCCGGAGTGTTGGACATGCACACGTAGCTCCACCATTCTTGTCCTGATTTTAATTTGGCTTTGCATTGCTCCGAGCGATTTTCATTATCCTGCAACGCCCATACGCCAGTACAATAAATAGATGTCGCTCCATTTAGAATGTCGAATACGGCGAATAAATCGTCTTTGTGTTCTCCGTCGGTAGGGCCGCAATAGAATGTAGTGAGCACTTTGGCTTCCGGTGCATATCGATGAATGCGATCCGAAAGAGTTTTGATCTGTTCATATTCGTTGGTCTTTGTAGGTTCGTCCCATACATAGAAAAATGCTTTGTTTAGCAATCCGGTTTCGCGAGCTTTATTCAGCATTATCTCTAACTCATCGTCGGATAACCCATGCGATGGCAAGGCAATACGGCTAAAACGTTTGTCTGCCAAGTATTCCCAAGTGCGATCGTCATTCCATGCGTATGGCGAGGAGAAACATTCGGTTTTCATCGTTCCGCTCAGCCATGTGGAAAAGTAGGGCGATATGCGATATTCCAATAAAAGATCCGAAGCTGCTTTGCGCTTTTCTATTTTTTGTTCTTCCGATAGACCGGTGAATATGAAGTTTTGAGGGTTGATTCCGAATACCGAGGCAATAGATGGAGTTTCTGGCAAAGATGCGTTAACGACATTAATCGATATAGCTACGGCATATTCTTTGTCATCGGTTTTGAATCGTATGATTTCTTTATGTCGTTTAGCCTCGGCTTCGGACCTGACTTTAAAAGTGAGCCAAGCTCGCACTACTTTGTCGTCGGGTTCTATTTCGTTATCGCAAGGAATCAGAACATCGTATTTCCCGTTGAAAGTTTCCAGTTTCCGACATTGAAATTCAATGGCATCGTTGTTGCCGATACGTTCTATTTTCAGACTTTTTTTACTATCGGTTTGTATAACGAGCTGTACACTTTCGTATTCGTTACGAACCATATTTATATCGTATCGGTTTTCTGGATCCGAGTTGGAATAATTTTCTATGTTATCCAGACTGTTTAATAGCCAAGTATTGGTCGCTACGGAGGGAACGTCGTTGTCTGAATTTTCTTTTTCACCCGGCCCGTCGTCTTTACAGGCGGCAAGTAAAAACGAGAATAGTATTATATAATAAAAATGTGATGATTTCATACCTACAAGACTATTTAGTTAGTTTAATCAGTTTTACGCCATGCGCAGGAACAGAAAACGAGACTGAGTTATTTTTGATTTCCATTGATTCGTTTTTCCACAAATCGGTGATGTGACCGTCTCCGATATAATTTATGGTTTGTAGTGGAAAGGTGTAAGATTCTATATCTTTATCGGTAGTGTTAAATATGGCGATATAGTGGGTCAATTCGTCTTCGCTTTGAGCATACCAAGCGATTATTCCATTTCGATCGAACAATTCTTTATTTCCTTTGGAATATTGATTAATGTCAAGTACCTCTTTATTTGTAATTAAGTTTAGCGTGAAATCGTCTATTTCGGGTAGATTACAGCCAATCATCAGAGGGGATCTAAACATGGCCCATAGTGTGAGCATTGTGTATTGTTCGTCTGGTGTAAAATTACTCATTCGGGGAGTTCCTCTCATGGCTCTTTGTGCCATTGGGCCTATGGGGAGCATATCGGCGTCGGGCCAGTGCCCTTTACAAATATACTTTTGCCATTTCCGGCAAAGTGGAAATTGTTCTTTCAGGGCCTCCCAGTTGTCCCAGAAATCTTCGGAAATGCGCCATAGTTGGGCTACGCTTTGCAAATGTTTTATGTTCTCGACAGGGGCAGGGCCAGGAGAAAGGCTCAGGACGATGGGCCTTTTTCCTTTTCTTGCGGCTTTGGTTATCGCTTCTATTTCGTCGTGTGCATAAATGGGAGATAGTAAATCGTCGGCCTTTACATAGTCTATTCCCCATGATTCATAAAGTTCGAAAAGCGAATCGTAGTATTCCTGAGCTCCGGGCTTACTCATGTCTATCCCATAAAATCCGAAATACCATTTGCATCGAGAATCGGTATTGACAATGTCTCGTGCTCGATATGATGTCCCTTTTATGGGCGTATTAGCTTCGACAGCTTGAATGGGAATGCCTCTCATGATGTGTATACCTAATTTTAAGCCTCTGCTATGCAGATAATCGGCGAGAGGTTTCAACCCTTCTCCGTTTTTTGCAGATGGGAATTTTTCCGCATCGACGATGAGGCGTCCGAATTTGTCGATGATTTGATGTGGCGTTGCCGATTCATATTGCTCCAAAGTCTCCATGCCGGGCGCATACCAACCGGCATCGATAACAATGTATTCCCAACCGTATTTTTTCAGATTTTCGGCCATGAAGTCGGCATTGGCTTTAACTTCGTCTTCTGTTACAGAAGTTCCAAAGCATATCCAGCTGTTCCAACCCATCGGTGGGCGTTCGGCTAATATTGCGGTGGATTCCGGTTGGTTGGTTTTGTTGACGTTGGTGCAATTAGAACAAAGTAGGAGTATGAGTAGCCCTATTGCAATTGAGGTTTTGATGTTCATGATATTCAGTTATCGGGGTTAGGATAAGTATGTTATACGTTATTGCCGAAGGATCCGGCAATAACGTATAACAATAGTTTAATCTAATACGCAGCGGACACTATATCCTCTGTTCCTGTCGTAAGGATAAAGGGCGGCTCCTGAATCGTTAAGTGTGAATCCGTATGTTACTCCCTGATTGGGGAAGTTTACGGGATCGGGATTCCACGGGTACACATCTCCGTCTTTGGGAGCTGTCGAGGTCCAGAAATAGGTATTGGCAAAGGCTTCTATTACATCGTTTTCAGGTATGCTCCAAATGTATCCAGTCCCAGCCATATTGAATCCGATAGAGTTCATACCGACATCTCCGGCATTAGGATCCCAATAGCTTTTTTCTTTTAATATGGTGGCGGGCATAGTGGGGTCACCGCAAGCATTGATTAAGAAGTCCCATTCAGTTTTAGTCGGTATGTGCCAACCTTCGGGCGCTATACCTTGAATTTTTTCACCTTCTTCTGCTCCACGAGTGCCCCGCATGGTGGCGGTCCATGTGTAATACCCTCCGAAAACTTTTGTCCAAGATTCGTCTTCTCCTTCTTGGGGAGTATAGAATTTTACATCATTTTCTCCAAGAGGAGTTCCGTCGGAATAGGTCGTCGCTCTTAAATTGTCGGCCAACCATACGGCATAATCTTCGGATATGGGATCGAAAACACGACATACGCGATATTCTTCGTTGTCACGAGGATCGATGAAAGGTTTATAAAAACGGAACAATTTCATGCTGCGAATTTCGCTGCGGGACAAGGTTCCTTCGTTTTCACTTTCGACCGCCCAATATAATTCACCTCTTTTGTATTCGCCTACGCCCAGTTTACCGAGTAAGTCGTCGAGGTCTTGATGGGTGAGAGATGTGTACATTTCGGTTCCGATATCAATTCTTTCGATGTTGTTCATCTCTTCATCGAGGCTGAATATAAGAGCGTATGTAGCCCCTTCTTTATCGCCTTCCCATTCGAATTTCAGTTTTCGTGTGGGATTTTCGTACAAAAGATCAAACTCTTCTAAATCGTCGGGAGCGTATAGTGTAATGTTGCTCTCTTGCCCTTTGGGGTCATCGTCATTGTTGTCTTCGGAACATGAGGTCGTAGCAATGAGTAGTGTTGCTGCTAAATAAAAAAGTGATTTTTTCATTGTAATTGTGTTTTTAGGGTTGATGAATTATTTAGTGATTTGTATAGTACCGATTTGTAGCCAGTAGTTTATGAATTTCCCGTTTTTTACGGCAAGATTCAATCCCGGTTTTTGATTTTGGGTATCGTCTGTAATGGCAACTGCCAATATGTATTGTCCGGCTGGGACAATTAAAGATTCGCTGGTTTTATACGTTTTATCGGTTCCTTTTATCCATGCCGACGGTTCTGCGTTTTCATCGGTGATCCGTTGTTTTATTTCATGGCTTTCGGGATCGAGTAGGGCAAATGAAACTTTATATTTATAGTTCCATCTTTTGTTATTGTTGGGACATACGCCTACCCCGCTATTTCGCCATATATGCTTTATGGATAATGTATTTCCCATTTGTACCGATACTGGATATTCTATTTGGATAGGGGTTAATCTGTATCCACCGTTACTAATGAAGTCTTTTACCAAATCTTTGGCGTGGGTTATCCAACCTCTGGTTTCGGTAGCCTCTCTCAAATCGAGTGTATTGGCATGTCCTCGTATAGCGTCTTTATAAGCCTGAGCATAAAAGTCGGACCATGATTTGAATTTGTCGGCATAAAGCGGATCGGTGTTCCACGGTTGATAGCTGTCGGAATTTCCTCCCCAATAGCAGCCTTCGGCTATGAATGCTTTTTGTGGGAAAAGCGAGTTGATGATATTGACTTCTGCATCTTGGAACCAATAACTGCCGATTCCGTCACGGCGAGTCAAAAAATCGTGTTTGTCGATAGCCAATCGTTTTTCATATTCGAATCCTATTTCTGTTCCAAAGTTCACGACAAGCAAAACATTTTTGAAATTCTCGGCATATAGGTCTGTAATCCATTGATACACTTTGAATTTATTATTGTTGTTCAAATATTGTACGTGATGCCCTTCGCCCCACCAGCCTAAATTGTAAGCGTCGATAAAATCTACTTGTTCGGGATTGTCGAATTCTTTGGCGAAAGCACGGATAAAATTCCCGAATTTTTCCTGAAAGACGGGGTCGTCGGCATAGGGAGTCCAGTTGTTGTTTTCATTTGCAGGGTCCCAGAGCTTATGGACGGCATAACCTTTGGCTCCGGCCTCTCTTACGAAGTCGGGAGTACCGTTATGAATATTGTCTTGTCCGTCGATGTAAACTCTGAATGCCAATTTCAATCCTCGGTCAAGGGCGCCTTGAATGAGCGCTTTGAAATTCTCGTCATGTTCCCATGCGTATTTACCTTCTTCTGGTTCGAGCTCAGACCATCGGGAACGCCAATAGAAAATAGAAGCATATTTTTCTGCTGCGGCTCCCTGTTGATTCCAATAGGTATTCGCTTGTGCGACGTAGTCGTTTGCATCGTCGTATAAAGTCCAACCCGATGCTGGATTGCGGATAAGTGTATTTAGGTCGGGTTCGAACGAGATTATTTCATCTCCCGATTGTAGATTGTCTCCGCCACTGTTCTTTTCACTGCACGCTGTAAGATTCATGCAGATACAAAATAGGAATAAATTAGGAAACAGATATTTAAAATTTAATTTGTTCATAACTAAAAACCTTCGTTATTTTTAAGATTTGGATTTTCATAAATTACCGATTGTGGTATTGCATATAGAATGTGTTTGGGTTCGGCCATAAGCTTGCCACGAGCAATGGCATTGGATATTAGTTCTCCATGACGAATCAAATCGGGGCGACGCATGCCTTCCCAACAAAACTCCCAACCTCTTTCTTTTAATAGGTGTGCTCTGAATGCATCTTTATCGGTTATATCATTTATCTCTTTTTCGTATTTGCTGCCTTTGTAATTATCGAATGCTCGTTCCCGTATTTCATGAACGAGGTCTTTGGCCTCTTGGGTCGGACCGTATATTTCGTTCAGAGCTTCGGCTCTGGCCAATATTACTTCGGCATATCGGTTTATTACGTATTCGCTGGCATCCCATTGCCCTGTCGTGCTAGGATTTTCTTGGTATTTCATTGGAACAGCACCCGGTTTACCCGTGTATTCAGTACGGCGGTCGACCATCTTTTTTCCATTCCAATAGGTCGCCAACAAAGCATTTCTCCGTTTGTCTTTGGGATCATAGGTGTCGTAAAAATCCCAGGGAACAAGGAAACCTCCCCATTTAGTCAATGCTATTCCGTTTTGCGATACATAATCGGCGGGTAATGCATGTGCGAGGAAACAGTTTCCTAAGCCGCCTTCGGGGAAATTGGGTATTGGGAAAATTACTTCGCTGTTCCTTTGATTCGAAGGAGACCATATTGACATGTAATCTTTTTGCAGGGAGTATTCTCCGTCTTTTATCATGACTTCGGTAATCGAATCTACCCGATTCCACCACATCATAGCTTTGCCTTCGTCGTTTCGATAGTGGCGTTCTTGACCGGCTTCATGCATATAGAGTTTCAACATATACATTTGAGCGATACCTTTGGTCATTCTCCCGTATTCGCTTGCCGCGAGCAGACTGGCCGGTTTCAAATTTTCTTCTGCTTCTTTTAATTCAGTGTCTATGAAGTTGACATACCATTCTATCGAGGGCCGTTCTGGCATATAAGATTGGGCTTTTTGAGGATCGAGGGCTATATCTGGATCGGTAATTAATGGTACTGTTCCGTAGAGATCATATAGATCATATGCCCACATAGCTCTGAGACATCGGACTTCGGCCATATATCTGCGTTTTATTGGAGCGGATATAGATATTTTTCGCATGCGTTCCAGCAGAGAGGTCGCTTTGGTAACAGCGGGAACTAGTCCGGTATAAAATTGCCCTAAATCGGTTGTTTCAGCAGTCCACAGAAAATCGAGTTGTTTGTCCCATACCCAGTTGCAGTCACATTCATCGGTACAACCGATTTGCATAGTTAGTAGAGAACCCCATGCACAATTATAGCGATCCCAGCCTCCGCCACGTAGTTCGTGGTATATCCCGGTGACAGCAGCTTTGACATCGTTTTCGGTAGTCATCACGTTATCGGAGCCAAGTTGATCATAAGTTTCGTTTTCCAAAGAGCACGAATATGCTGCTATGAGAAACAGCGAGGAGAAAAATATATTTTTAGTTTTCATAATTCATATAGGATTAAAAGGTTATGTCCACTCCAAAAGAATAGGTACGTTGATTGGGGTAACCGGCTTTGAAATCGGTTTCCGGGTCATTGCCAGAGTAAGGTGTAATTACGAAGGGATTTGAAACATCTGCAAAAATCCGGGCTCTGGAAAATACTTTCCGTATCCATTTTTGAGGAAGTGTATAACCCAGAGTGATATTTTTACAACGTATGAACCAAGCGTCTTCCCACAGATAATCAGATGGCTGCGGGTATTGGCTTACGAATCCAGACGGATATTTGCTGTGTGGGTTTTCACTAGACCAACGTTCGGATATTTCTTTCATCATGTTTTGTCCGTTTAGAATAAAACGAATATTGGGAATGGAGAATTTTCCACGCGTGGCGTTGTTGACGATTCGGTCGAACATGCCGTAAAAGAATATATTCAGATCGAAGCCTTTGTATTCGAATGTATTTCCAAATCCGATAGAGAAGCCCGGATCGTATGTTCCCAATAATACGATATCCGCTTCATCGATAATCCCGTCCGGGGCATCTGTGTATTGAACGTTTCCGTTTTCATCGGGTATAAGGTTCCCGAAGTCGTCTCGGAGATAACCGTTTACGTCTTTTATTTTATATTCACCGGGCAACAGGTTGGGCATGGAAGCGGGAGGTGTCTCGTCTATACCCAGAACTCCGTCGGATAGGTATCCGTAGTGAGCTCGAATGGGATCATTCGCTTTTTGCCAAGGGCTTAGTTCGTCTTCGGGATTACGCTCTTTCCAACGGTCTACATATCGGGTGAAATTAAGTTCAGTGTCCCATTTGAATTCTCCTGTAAAATTTCGGCTTTTCAAGGAGATTTCTATACCGGTACTTTGAGTTTTTCCGATGTTGGCGGCTACCGTAGATACTTCCATGAATGATTTTAGCGAGCGGTAACCCAAAAGGTCTTTCACTTCTTTTTTAAAATATTCGAATGTACCACTTAACCGTTGGTTGAAGAATCCGAAATCCAAACCAAAGTTAAATTCGGTTGTTGTTTCCCATTTTAAATCTGGGTTGGCGATTTGCGATTTTGCCGTTCCGGTGTTAATCGAATTGCCAAACACATATTGTTGCCATGCTGCCGTATAGTATTCAAAGGCGTTATTCCCGATTTCACTGTTACCCGTCTGACCTAAACTTATTCTCATTTTTAAGTCGGAGAGGAAGTCGACGTCTTTTAAAAAGTCTTCCTGTTTGATACGCCATGCAAATGCTCCCGACGGGAATATTCCGTATCGATTGTTTTCACCGAATCGGTTTGAGCCATCGACACGAGCAGTGAGAGTGAAAAGATATTTATCGAACAAGTTATAATTTATTCGACCGAAGTAGGAGATGAACATAGTTTTTGACTTGTTGGAAGCTACCGTGGGGCGGGCTGCTTCTCCGGAAGCCAGTGAGTTGTATTTGAATATATCGGTGAAAAATTGTGAATTGGCAGCAGAGAATCCTTCGTTGTTGAAATCTTGATAGGAATATCCTGCTAAAATATTGAACTTGTGCGCTTTTGCAATATTGAAATTATAGTTTACGGTTGCTTCTAACAAGCGGTCGAATTGCTGTGCCATACTTTTGCTGGCTTTTCCTCCTTCTTGCTTACCGTATAATGTAGTAGTGGGTATGTAGGAATTTCTTACACCGTTTTGGTCATCGAATCCTATATTGATTTTCGCAACCAATCCTTTTATAATTTCTGCTTGAAGAAAGGCGTTCACCAATAATCTTTTAGTTTGTGTATAGTCATCTATTTCGAGCATGGAAACAGGATTGGGTACAGTAGTCATTCGATCGCTTTGCGCATAATCCCCGTTTTTGTCTCTGACAGGTGTCGTCGGGTCGTACGACATAGCCGAGTTTATCAATCCAGAGTTTTCGAAGTCTTCTGTTCCCAATGGAACATTCGAGGACTTGATGTAACTTTGAGTCGCATTGATTCCGTATTTGAATATTTTATTTATTTGATGTTCGATGTTCAGACGTCCGGTATAGCGGGTGAAGTCGCTGTTTCTAACAACTCCGTTTTGATCGAAGAAGTTGAATGATGCCATGTATTTCAGGTTGGAAGTTCCGCCAGATACCGATAAATTGTGTTGGTGAATCATACCTTCTCTGGTAATTAAGTCATACCAGTCGGTTCCTTTCCCCGCATTTTTTATATCTTTTGCGTCATAAGGATAGACGATGGGGTCTTTTATAGACGATGGGTTCGTATTTCCGTATGGATATACTCTGTTGTTATAGAGCCATTGCTCTTTGGCGAATTTGTTGGCTTCGGTCATGAATTCTTCGGCTGTCATCATTTCCGTCTTGTTGGCAATTTGTTGGACGCCATAGTTTGCGCTGTAATTGACAACGGGTTTTCCCTCGCGTCCCTTTTTAGTCGTAATGATGATAACACCGTTCGCAGCTCTTGCTCCGTAAATAGCCGTGGAAGAAGCATCTTTTAGAATCTCTATGGATTCGATGTCGTTGGGGTTGATAGAGTTCAGAGGATTACGAGACCCGAAATCGCTATATCTGTTGTCTGCTGCCGGTTCGACTTGGGATCCTCCTACTGGAAATCCGTCGATGATGTATAAAGGTTCGTTTCCGGCTCCGGTAGATGCTTCGCCTCGTATACGTAGAGTGACGCCGCCACCCGGTTGTGCGCTGTTTTGAACCGATGTTATCCCGGCGGCTTTTCCCGATAACATGTGAGAGATCGATGTGTTGGCTGCCATCGGAAGGTCTTCGGTTTTTACTGAGGTAACAGCTCCTGTCAGGTCACTTTTTTTCATACTGCCATATCCGATAACGACCACTTCGTCGAGGTCATTTATCTTTTCTTGTAGGGTGGCGTTCAATATATTCCCTTTTCCTAATTTTAGTTCTTGGGTATCGTAGCCTACATAAGAGAATTGTATAACCGATTTGTCGGGTACAGTTAAAGAATAATACCCGTCTATATTGGTTATCGTGCCTTTGTTAGCTCCTTTTGCAATGATACTTACCCCGATGAGTGGTTCACCTTGTTTATCGGTTACTCTACCGGAGATTTTTTTGCTTTCGGCTGTGCTTCCTGTTTGTTTCGAATCTTTTTCAGGGGCTTTAATGATTCTTACCATTTTACCTTCTATTTCGAAAGAAACCGGTTGGTTTTGGAATATGGTTTCCAAGACCTTTTCGATAGGTTGGTTTTGCAAATCGGCATTGACTTTTTGTCGTAAGTTTACATCATTTGTTTTGACAGAGAAAGAATACCCTTCTTGATTCCGAAGAATTTCCAAAGCTCTTTCTACTGTTATATTCGGGAAGTTGACAGATATGTTTTGTCCGTATCCCATAAAGACGAAGCATAATAAAAATGGGATTATGCCTTTCTTGCATCTCCCGACAATGTCGGCGGAGTGATGAATTTTGTGCCTTTTCATGATAAATTAGTTTGATTGTCAATAAATTTCTATGATTTTACCATCTCGTTTGATTGTTAAATATCCGTCTAAATTCATGGCCGATAGAATGTCGTCTAAAGTTTCGTTGTTGACAAATGCCATGTGATAAGGAATTTGTTTGAGTGAATCGTTTTTGATAATTATGTTGACATCGAAATTCCGCTCTAACTGTTTGGCAATATTTTCCAATGTTTCGTTTTTGAAATAGTATTTTCCATCTTTCCATGAAGAATAGTCGGATAGGATAAAATTTTTCTTTTCCAGATTGTGGGTTGTGCGATTGTAATAAACTTGCTCGCCCGGAGAGAGGATACATTTCATTTCTTGGTCTGTCGTACTCGGATAACAGAACGCTACCGATCCATCGAGAAGGGCTACTTCTATTCTGTTGTCGTTGCTGTACGATTTTAAATTGAATTGGGTTCCTAAAACTTCTATACTGCTTTCGTTCGATTTAATGATGAATGGTTTTTCTTTATTTTTTGCCACAGAAAAATGACCTTCTCCCGTAAAGAATATTTGCCGGAAACGGCCGATGAACTCTTCGGGGTAAATAATAGTGCTGCCGGCATTCAACCATACAGTAGTGTTATCGGGCAAAGTGATATGTTTGATGTCGCCATATCCGGCACTTTTTTCTATCCACACTATGTTTTCTTCTTTTTGGTGTTGATAGAATAAGTACCCCGAAAATATAATCAGAGGGAGAATGAGGATTGCCGCAATACGTTGTATCCAGAGAAACAAGTTTGGTTTTTTAGACTTGTTTTCTTGGGGTGCGGAGCTCAGTAGTCGGGCTTTGAATTGCTCGAAAGCGGCTTGTATCTCTTCGGGAGAAGTAGATGATGTAGTATCTTCCAATTCTTCCCATAAGGAGAATAATAACTTTTTGGCTTCTTGACTGTTACCGTTCTTGAAAAACCAGCGTTCGACCTTATTGCTTATTTCGGGCGTGCACCGGTCGAAAAAATAACTGGATAGTTCTTGTCTGGTTGGAGTTGGATTCTGCATAATTTTATCTTATATAATATTATACGATTGAAGGAAATTACACACGTAACGACCGTGAAAAAATTTTAATATAAATCTTTATCGGAAAGAAAATGACGATAGGAGATAACAGCTATTTATTTAATAAAGAATATAAACAGCCAGAAAAGGAAGTCTCCTAAATTTTTTTTAATGGTAGCCAATGCGAGGCTGATGTGTTTTTCTACCGTACGTTTGGATAAACCGAGGGTTTTGGCGATTTCGTCATTGCTTAAGAATTGTTCTCGGCTCATTTGGTATATTGTCCTTCGTTGCGGAGGCATGTTTTGCAACGTACGATTGACAATGGATTTTATTTCTTTGATGTTATATTCCGAATCGATTTCGTACTGTAAATTTTGTGGAGTAGACAACATTTTTTCTTGGTATCCGAGCGAATAGTGTTTTTCTCGAAAAAAATCGTAAACTTCATTTTGCACGATGGTGAATATGTAACTGCTCAAAGTGTTGTCGGACGAGAGTTTTTCCCGATTGGACCACAACTTTAAGAATACATTTTGTGCTATTTCCTCGGCTTCGTATTGATCTTTTATCATACCGAATGCAAAGCTTTTAACCCGAGGATAATATGCGTTGAACAAAATCTCGAATGTTTTGATTTTGCCTGCACGTATCTCTTCTATTTGTTGACTGGTGATTTGCATAAAGTGATGCTGTCGAGGAGCAGCTTGTTTTATCGGCATCAAATTACGGTAAAAAATGATAGAAAAACAATATTTAAGGAATGAAAAGAATGAAGTTTTATAATTCTAAAAATCTACATAGATAAATCAATAATTACCTATGTAGATTTTTTAGAATAAATATTAATATTTATTGGTATAATTGTTTCCAACGGAGATTTTCTTTGTAGGCCGCTTGATTAAAACGTTTCCATGATTTATTTGAAGGTGAGGTCCAGCCACATTCGGCAAAAGCCGCTATACGAGGATATAATTTACGGTACATGTCCGAAGGGGTAGGTATCCATTCTCCCCACATTTGGGCTCCTATTCCGATAATTAAATCCGTTTCTTTTCCGGTGATACCCACCAAAGGATCGAAATGGTATGCTTTTTCGAGAGAAGTGTATGCCGTGTCATAATCGAGGTAGGTATATTCGTGATAGGAGTTAACCACTTGGTATCCTTTTTTGACTGTTTGTTTGATCAAAGAAGGGTCTCCTCTCCAAAAATGTACGATGGTTCCTTCTGCAAGCGATGCTCCGGAGGCTGCATCCTCAAAATCGGTGTAATCGTGTATTTTAACTCCGGTAATTTCATTCCAGCCCATCATGTGCTTTTTTTTGTTTTCCAGGTAATGGGAAATGGTATTTGTGAACCATATTTGGAGATCGGCAGGTGTTTTTATATTCTGTTCTTTCATGAAATTACGTACCTGTGCCGATTTTTTCCATTGGTCGTATTTGACTTCGTCTCCTCCGATGTGAATTGTTTCCGAGGGGAAAAGGTTACATACTTCGTCTAAAACATCTTTTATAAATTGTATGACTTTGGGGTCGGCGACGTTATAAGCATGGTATTGTACTCCGAAGCGTGTAGGAACCTTGATAGATTGTTTTTCTGTTCCTAACTGGGGATAAGCTGCAATAGCCGCAGAAGCATGCCCCGGCATTTCGATTTCGGGAACGATAGTTATTTGTCGCTTGGCTGCATAGTCTATTATTTCTTTGATTTCTTCTTGTGTATAAAATCCCTCGTGTACTTTTCCATCGTAAATGTTACTGTTCCAATTCCCTATTTGGGTAGAATCTCGTTTCCCTCCGATTTTGGTCAGTAACGGATATTTTTTTATCTCGATTCGCCACCCTTGATCGTCGGTCAAATGCCAATGAAACGTATTCATTTTGAGACGAGCCATTTCGTCCAATAGCTTTTTAACTTCTTTTTTTCCTTTGAAATAACGGCCTTCGTCCAGCATGAGGGCCCGCCAGAGAAATTTAGGGCTATCGGCTATTTCGACGAACGGAATAACAAGCGTATTGTTTTGAGATGTTATTAGTTGTCTGAATGTCTGTAATCCATAGAATAGACCTTTTGTATTGGAGGCCGTAATTTTTGTTCCATAGTCGTTGGATACGAGCCGATAGCCTTCTAGGCCGATTGTATCGGGTTCTATGTCGAACGTTAAATCGGCTATCCATTTAAAATTAGTAAACTTACATTTGACACCGGTATCGGACAAGAGGTCTTCGATATAATCTTTGTCCATTCCACTTTCGGGAGATAGGTAAATCGATAAGTTTTTCCCTATCGGCCTATATTGAGTTCCGATGGCGATTTGGTTGGGGTAGGGGATTATGTGGACTGTTCCTGTAAAGGGCTGTTGTCGGCAAGACGAGAATAATAAAATGATAATCAGCAGATTGAAATTTGATAAATTTTTCATGGTACTATTGTTTTTTATTTATACGGATAATTTTTTGAACGTACGTAATCGGTTATTTTCTTTTTTGAATCGAGAACAAAAATATATTTATCTTTGTACTCTTAAAAAAGGATTGTTTATGTTGCGGTTACATACACTTTTTGTCTTTCTCTTTTTTGTATTTATTTCGGCTTATGGAGCTCAAACGTATTCTGTAAAAGGAGTGGTGACGTCTCATGCAACGGGTGAGGGATTGCCCTTTGTCAGTGTGGGTATTTGGAATACTTCGATGGGGACGATGACCGATTCTTTGGGTAATTATTTCATTGGAAATTTATCTCCGGGAATGTACCGCATACAGGTTTCTTCTGTCGGATATAAAACTTATGTCTCTCCTGAGTTTCGTATATCGTCTTATGATTATACGCTTGATATAGCGTTGGAAGAATCGCAGGTGGCTTTAAGCGAGGTAAGTGTTGTGGCCGCTCCGTTTAGAAGTTCGATAGAGAGTCCTATCGCTATGAGGGTTATCGGTGTGCAGGAGATAGAAAAAAGTCCGGGCGCAAACCGGGATATTTCGAAAGTCGTAAATTCTTTTCCCGGTGTGGCTTCGGCTGTGGGAAACGGGTACAGGAATGATTTGATGATAAGGGGTGGAGGTCCTTCGGAAAATAAGTTTTTCTTAGACGGGGTAGAGATACCTAATATCAACCATTTCAGCACACAAGGTGCATCGGGGGGGCCAGTTGGGATTATTGATGCCGATCTTATCCGTGAGGTTAATTTCTATACGGGGGCTTTTCCTGTAAGTCGAGGAAATGCTTTAAGTTCTGTATTCGATTTTAAACTGCTCGACGGTACTCCCGATAAATATACTTTTAAAGGAACCGTCGGAGCTTCGGAGTTGGCTTTGACCTCGAAAGGACATATTGGGAATAAGACGACTTATATCGTTTCAGTAAGGCAGTCTTATTTGCAATTACTATTTTCCTTGCTCGATATGCCGTTTTTGCCCCGTTATACCGACGCTCAGTTCAAGGTAAAGACCCGTTTTTCACAGGAACATGAGCTTACGGTCTTGGGATTGGGCGCGATAGACGATATGAAGTTGAACACGGAAACGGATCCCGAAGATGAATCGAAACAATATCTGTTGAATTATTTACCTACCATTAAACAGAATACCTATACTCTGGGTGCAGTCTATAAGCATTATTCGGGCAATCATACACAGACGGTCGTGTTGAGCCGTAGTTTTATGAATAACAGTAATATTAAGTATAGGGATAATGATGAATCTTCTACCGATAATCTGACTTTGAGGCTTAAATCGGACGAGATTGAAAATCATTTGAGGTTCGAGAACAGGTCATTGGTGGGGCTGTTTGATTTGACCGCTGGATTTAATGTCGATTATGCCGTTTATAGGAATAATACGTTTCAACGTGCATTTACCAATATCTCTAAGGAAATAAGATATAAAACGGATTTGGGTCTGTTCAAATGGGGTATCTTCGCAACTTCTGGATATAAGTCGGCCGACGATCGTTTTTCGGCTTCATTTGGATTTCGTCTCGATGCTTGTAATTATTCTTCTTTGACGAATAATCCTTTCAAACAATTTTCTCCCCGGTTGTCGCTTTCGTATAATGTGATAGGGAATTTCTTTTTGAATGGTAGCATAGGTCGGTTTTATCAGTTACCGGCATATACGACAATGGGGTATCAAGAGGATAATGTTTTGATAAATAAATCGAGATTGAAATATGTTTGTTCCGACCAAGCTGTCGTTGGAGTGGAGTATTATATCAACAAGTGGGCACGTTTGACGGTTGAAGGGTTTTATAAAAAATATACTCATTCACCGTTGTCTCTAAGGGATAGTATTCCATTGGCCTGTAAGGGGACGGACTATGGTGTGTCGGGTAATGAGGCGGCAAGCTCGACTGCGCGAGGCAGAGCCTATGGTTTGGAAGTGATGCTCCGTTGGTTTGGTATGGGGCGGTTTACGGCATTGGCTTCTTATACATGGTATCGTAGTCAGTTCGAGGATCCGGCCACCGGGATTTATATACCGTCGGCATGGGATTATCGTCATCTTTTTACTTTGTCCGGGACGTATAAGTTACCTAAAAATTGGGATATAGGATTGAAATTCAGGTTGATGGGAGGGGCTCCATATACTCCTTATGATGAGTATACTTCGTCTCTTGTTCCGGCGTGGGATGCCACGGCTAGACCATATTATGATTATGAGCGGTATAATACAGGACGTTTGAAAACTTTCTATGAGGCTGATATCAGAGTGGATAAGTCGTTTTATTTCAAAGGTGTGATGTTGGGATTTTATGTAGATTTACAGAATGTGCTGAATTTTAAATACGATAATCCTCCGGTATTGATAAGCACGGGCGAAAAATATGTGGATAATGACGGGACAGAACGGTATCGCATGAAATACATCGCCCAACAAAGCGGAGTGATTCTGCCGACATTGGGAATTACCGTGGAGTTTTAAGAAACTGTTTTAATTTTTGTAGATAGATATTTTGTGCGATGATCTTAATCTGGCATAAAAAACTCAATGCGGCTTCGAAGTTATTTTTTCACTTGTTTCGATCTGCGGTTCTTATAGATTATGTCTGAAATTTTTTCATCGAATGATGTTCCGGTATGTTGCATGAAACGAACATGTATCGGAAGAAAATAGAGCGCTTTTTTTATTGCGTCATCGAATGGGACCGATCGTAGTCTCGCTGCATCTTTTTCTGTGGTGATGATGTATTTTTTCTCTCCTTTCAAGGCCGAAAATCGTGTCGTTATATCGTTCAGATCGTTTGAAGTGAAGTTATGATGATCGGGATAAAGTAACTTTTCTCGCAGGTCGTGAAAATGAGAGATGTATTGCAGCATGGGAGCCGGGTTGGCGATTCCGGTTACTACCATCAATCCGTCTTTTCTCGATATATCTTTTAGCGATATTTCTCCTATGGCAGTATCGGGGAATACTGCTTGCAGATGACCGTAAGAAAGAGTGGAGAAATATAGATTTTGGTAGGGAAACAGGTGTAACCAACGAGATATAATATTATATTCAATAGGTTTCATATCTATTGGACACTTGGTTACGATGACCATATTGGCTCTCGACAATTCGTGTCGAGATTCACGTAATCGTCCCGCCGGTAATAGTTTGTCGAGGTGTAAAGCTCTATTGTAGTCGGTCAGTACTATCGAGGACAACGGCGTAACATAGCGATGTTGGAAAGCATCGTCGAGTAGAATCACATCGATGTCGGGTATTTGTTTTTTTAATTGTTTGATACCTCGACGGCGATTGGCATCTACCGCGACGGTTATATTGGGGTATTTTCTTTTTATCTGGTAAGGTTCGTCTCCTATTTCACGGGCGGTAGACTTGTCATCGGCCAATATGAATCCTCTACTTTTCCGTTTGTATCCTCTGCTGAGTACGGCAATATGATATTTATGACCGAGTAATTCGATCAAGTATTCGATGTGAGGCGTTTTGCCTGTTCCTCCTACGGCAAGGTTACCTACTGATATGACGGGTATGTCAAACTCTTCGGCTGGGAGAATGCCCCAGTCGAAGAGTTTGTTTCTAATCTCTACTCCGAGTCCATATAGCCAACTGACCGGAATGAGCCAATGGTTTATCTTAACCGATTTTCCGTACATAAGACTTAGTAGAGCTCAATGTCTTCCATACGGTATTGTACGGGATCTATATTTTGGCATTGCTCCAACGCTTTGAAATATTTATAATTTTCACCTAAATAAGAAGCGGCTATTTTTGAGCGAACATTCATTCCCAGCTCGTCCATTAATTGTTCCATAGCCGTTTTTTGTTTTGGATAAGCACTTGTTTTATATTTGTCGAGTTTGGCTTTTTGAGCAACCCATTCGATAGCAGCATCCAAATCTCCCAATTCATCGACCAGACCTATTTCGAGGGCTGTTGCACCGTCCCACACACGACCTTCGGCGATTTTTTTGATTGCCTCGATGCTCATGCCACGGCCTTCGGCGCAACGAGTGGTGAATAATTCGTAGCCTCGTTCTATGTATTGTTGCATTTGCCGATGTTCATCGGTTGTCATAGCCCGGCTTACCGAGGGGAAATTACCATATTTATTGGTTTGTACGCCGTCGAATGTAAGTCCTAATTTACCAGTCAATAAACCTTTATAGTTAGGGATTAAGCCATAAATGCCGATCGAGCCTGTCAATGTAGTGGGATTTGCAAAGATACGGTCGGCATTGCAAGAGATGTAATATCCACCCGATGCAGCGACATCGCCCATCGATACGGCTACTGGTTTTCCGGCAGCTTTAATAGCTTCGATAGCAGCCCATACTTGTTCCGAACCATAAGCACTTCCACCCGGAGAATTAACCCGGAGAACAACTGCTTTTACGTTTTTATCGTTTTGTATTTTGGTTAAATCTTCGACCAGCTTGGCGGTGTTCACTCCGTTAGTTTCACCCATATCGATTCCTCCCTCGGCATAGACGATAGCAATTTCGTCTTTGGCTTTATTTGGGGCTTGCTTGATCGATGCTACTTCGTTGATTGATGCGAAGATTAAATCATCGTCTTTATCTATTCCCACTTTGGCTTTCAGAAATTCGTTCATTTGAGGACGGTACATTAACGTATCGACCAATCCTTTGGCAATTAATTCTTTGGCATCGACTGTCACCAATAGAGTGTCGGCCAGATTGTTCAGCTGGTCCACCGATATGTCTCGGTCTTGCGAAAGTTGTTCGAGAAGATGATTCCAAATAGGAGTCATGTAGGCCATCGTCTGCTCGCGGTTCGCTTCACTCATTTGCGTGTTGATATAAGGTTCTACCGCCGATTTGTATGTTCCTACTTTTAGGACTTGGACTTCGATACCCAATTTATCGTAAAGCCCTTTTACAAACATTATTTGACTTGCCAGCCCTCTGAAATCGATAGCTCCTACCGGATTTAGAACGACACTGTCGGCTATCGCACTCAGTAGATATTCGCGTTGTGTGTAGTCGTCGGCATAAGCATAGATGAATTTATCGCTCTCTTTGAAATCTTTCAGAGCCCGGTGTATGCGGTCGAGAGTGGCAACACCGAGGGAAGAGCCGTTAGCATCGATGTATATGCCGGCAATGTTCGGGTTTGTCTTGGCCATTTTTATAGCTTTAATGATGTTGTCAAGACCGTCTGTTTTTTGTTGATTCCCAAACAAAACGCTCATGAAATCTTCTTGGCTACGGTCGGTAACGATACCTAAATCCAATTTCATGATAGTGTTTGGTTTCGCTGTGTATTCGGTTTCTGTCGAAACCGCCATTCCGGTTAATGCGGCGATGGACAATAAGGTTAATAATATTCCTGCAATCATTACGCCCAATACGCAGGCGAATGTCGTGGTGAAAAATTTTTTCATTGTTCCTTGTTTTTATTTATTGTTTGTTTCATTCTATTTTTACAAAGATAGATTTTTTGTGAATAAAAAGGATTGTAACCGGTTTATCTTTCATTCTTAATATGGTGCAAACATACATATAAAATTTTAATTCAAAAAGAAAATCAATAAATAATTATCGTTTTTCGATAAAATCTATATATTATACTTTACTCTTGGGTATTTATTTTGATTGATATTTATGAATTTTTATTTGTATTGTTTTGATTATTAGTGAAATATATCCTTTTTGTTGATTCTTCGATGATTGTTCCGCAGAGTGATATGTGCCGTGAGATTGGGGAAAGATAGATTTTTGGGGGTGGTGACATTTCTTTTTATATTCAAGAATCAGTATCTTCGTAATGAAAAAGAGTATAAGCACAATGATAATAAGGTTTGCAGAAGAAAAGGATATAGAGTAGATAAACAAACTTTTGGTTCAAGTGAATAGTATTCATCATCGAGGACGCCCCGATTTATTTAAATCCGGGAAGAAAAAATATACAGATGAAGAATTAAGAAAAATTATGTCCGATTGTGATACCCCGGTTTTGGTAGCGGCAGATGATAAAGATAGAGTCTTGGGATATGCGTTTTGTATTTTTCAGCAACATCGGGATAGTCATATCCTCACGGATATAAAGACTCTGTATATCGACGATTTGTGTGTCGATGAAGGCCAACGGGGCAATGGTGTGGGTAAAGTGATTTATGATGCGGTGGTTCGGTTGGCTAAGGAACAAGGGTGTTACAATGTCACTTTAAATGTGTGGTGTTGCAACGAATCGGCTATGACGTTTTATGAAAAATGTGGTTTAAAACCTCAAAAAGTAGGAATGGAGATGATTTTGTAGGTCAACCTCTGTTGTTTTTGTCTCATGAAGAAGGTTAAAGGAAGCGATTTTTTCTGCGGTGAATTATTCCCTGAATCGACTTCTGTCGAAAAAACAGAGGCTTTACCCAATACCTATGATTGGGGAGACCTTTTCGAACGACTTTCACAGTCCCGGTTCCGCAGCAAATTTCGTTTAACTACTAAGGAAATAGTGTATCTGAAAGAAAAAGGAGAGGATACGATTGCCCGTCATGCCGCCGATTTTATTCGTAAACGATTGGCTCCGGCCGTGATTCCCAACGATGGTAAACAAACTCCCATGCGCGGGCATCCCGTGTTTATAGCTCAACATGCCACCGGGTGTTGTTGCCGAGGTTGTTTCGAAAAATGGCATCGTATACCGGCCGGTCGAGAATTGACCGATGAGGAACAACATTATGCCGTGGCTGTGGTGATGGAGTGGATAAAACGACAGCTCGGAGAATAGTAAAGAACACGGTTGTAGTTTATTTCTCATTTATTTTTCGTCTGTATCGGTTTAAGGTTGTTGTGTTCGGTGGCAGCCATTATCTCTTTGAACATATATTACTATTTATTTCTAATTAAACCATTTTCAGACCTATGATTGATGCAATTAATGTCGTAACGAAAAACAGTCGACCGAAAGTTGCAGGTTCATGGAAAAAGACGATGCCTACTATCACCGTACCGACAGCGCCGATTCCTGTCCATACAGGGTAGGCCGTGCCGATAGGAATTGTCTGTATGGCTTTGGCCAGAAGTATCATACTTAGAGCCAGACAAGCTAGAAAACCTATGCCCCAAAAGTAATATTCGAGGCCTACAACTCCTTTCATTTTTCCTAAGCAAAAAGCGAAACACGATTCGAAGAATCCTGCTACAATCAAAATAATCCAGTTCGTCATAAAATCGAGAGGTTAATTTGAAAACGGTGCAAAGTTATTCCAGTCCCGCCTATTTTTACTTTACATTTGATAAGAAGTGAAATAAGTTTTTGACGATTAATGATGAATGATATCGAACGTAGTAAAAAAATCCCGATACATCGTTATGTATCGGGATTCTTCGAAATATAATTAGAAAATTATTATTTAGTCACGACCAATTTGGTCACCTCTGTTTGGCTGCCGGAAACGATTCTGACGATGTAGATACCCGATGGCAGGTTCCGTACGTTTATTGTTTCTCCATAAGAATAACGAGACTTTTCATTCCCGGATATATCGAATATGGACAAGTAGTCATATTCACCGGAAACTGTTACTGTCTCTTTTGCCGGATTGGGGTGAATCGTTCTGCCGTTTAATTGGTTTTCTTCTATTCCGCTGCCTTCTTCCACATCAAACTCTATTTCTGTCATAGGGGTCGTTACCGAAGAAAAGACAGCTTTCACACCTGCTTTATGTTTACCTTTATTCAGACCGGAGAACAGATAATTGCTCTGTTGGGTCGTGTTGATTTTTTCACCATCTAAATAGACTTCGAAAGAGATATTTTCTTTCATGTTGTTTAAATCGACTCCTTCTGGTAACTCTACTCCGATGAATATATCGTCGACCATAAAGACGAAAATATTATTGGAGACGCAGTTAATCGTTATATATTTGGCTTCGGCAGGAATGGTATATTTATATTCCGTCCAATTTCCCATCGGAACTTCTATCGGTTTTTCTCCGTTCAGCCAGATGAAATCGGTTGCGTCATTACCGGTGACCGAATATCCTACGTTCATCAACTCTTTACCATAATCTTCCGTATAACTCTTGGCATAAAACTTCAATATAAAGTTTCGATTGAAGTTCAGTTCGGGAGAAATGATAAAGTCATTGTTCGCACCCGGACGTGCAGGGAATGAAGCTAAGTATTTTTCTCCGCTACGAGGTCTGATATTAGGATCGAAAAGAGCGATGTTGGGGTCGGTAGCGTATGGGTTAAAGATCATATAGGCTTTCGGAAGAGTCGCATTGATGTAGTCTACGTCGTCGATTCCATAAGTTTCTTGACCGTCACCGTCGATATAAGTCCAGCCTATGTTTCCTGCCGAGTTGATGACAAAATCGGTATGAGTTTCAAAATCGTCGAAAAGATGTTCCGCCACGTTCCATTTGAACATACGCTCCTGTTCGTTGTCGGTTTTCACCACTTCGAGATTGAACGGATTGACGATATATTCTTGTAATACGTAGCCAGATTTTTCGTAACTGTTTTCAGTGGAAAAGTCTTCGGATTCAGCTGTGTAGTTATTGAATCCTTTTAATGAAATGTTTATATCGTAAGTCCCTTTCCATATATTGGAGAAGACGATTTTACCCGAAGCATCGGTTGTACCGGTGTATATATGTTCGCTGTTTCCATCAATATTTGTCAGAACTACTTGGGCTCCTTTCGCTTCGTTGGTAGGAGTGTTCGTTTTTATATTGAGGGTGACCCGAGTGTACATATCTTTCGTTAACGTTTGCGTGAATGCTGCCGGCGAAACGATTTCTCCATTATTGTAAACGGTTTTGACTGCATAATGATAAAATCCTTGTTTCAAGGAACTCCAATTTGTATCGGTATAAGAATATGCCTCTACTGTTTCGGCGGTTAATAATTCCCATTGTTCCGGAGTGTCTTTCTGTTCGGCGGTTAGTCTCCATACTTGGTATTTTTTATCTGTCGTGGCAGGCGGTAATTCGTCTTCACCGATCAGAATACCGATACCGCGAATCATCAGAGAACGTTTGATATCGTGTTCTTCCGTATAAGTGAACTTTCCGGTCGTGTAATCCTCTGAGAAACAATTTGTTTTTTCGGTAAACGGATAGTCGGGACCTTCGCCTGTATCGAGTCCTAATCCGACGTGGCCTTCATAGCTGAGTGCCAACATGTATCCATTCGGTGCATTTATCGGTTCCGGGAATTCAAAACTGCTCCATTCCATATCTTTGTTGGGAACATTCGTTTGAGAGTATAAGATGGTCGAAGTGGGCTCTCCTTCGGTATCTAAATCGAACACAAAAATATTGACCGTGTGATGTGTGGTAAGGTAGTTTTCTGTGAACCATGTCATTCCGGTTAGCTTGGTCGGTGTTCTGAATACCGAACCATATACGCTTTTTACTGTCGATCCTGTTGTTCCGAGTCTTCCACCATGTATCCCGTTATCGTGACGGAATAAACGGGTATCCATAGGTTCTTTCCACTCTAATTTTACCTGTTCTCCCTGAATTTCAGCTTGCAATGAATAGGGTGGAAGAGGCTTGTCTTTTAGTATGATGTCATCTAAAACGATATTACTATTTTCTACGTTCAGAGTCAGTGTATCGTTGCTTAACCCGTAACGTTCGATGGTTAGTGCGTATAGGTTGGATTGATATACTTGTGGGAATATAAATGTACCGTCGGAACCGGATTCTGTCGAGTAATCGGTATATCCGGTTATCGATACTTTCGCATGACTGATAGGTTCGTTTTTACTGTTTACTATTTTACCGCTTACGGAATAAGTAGGCAGTTCCTCCAACGTCGTATTTATTTTCGCAGTATCTCCCATTTCGACGATTATATCGCTCTGTTCGATATAGCGGTAACCTGTTTTATTGAACGTCAATGTATAGTTCCCTGCTTCCAGTTCTTTAAATTCATAGAAACCTTTTTCATCGGTAGTGCATTTGGTTTCAGCGTCTTTTATGGTTACTTCCACGCCCTCCAAAGGTGTTTGTCCGTTTGTTACGACACCCGATAAGACCCCTTCGCTGACTTCTTCTAATAAGACGTCGGTTACATAAAGGATAAACATGTACGGCTCAGAGTGGCAATGGAAAGAAATGTGATAATTTCCTGATTCCAACTTTTCGGGGAGAATGACTTTATATTCGACGAATGTATTGCTTTCGATTTCGTAGTCGCCGAGTAAGGTCGTCTGTTCAGCGACAGAAGCTCCTGTACCCAGATGTACGGCGACCTTTTCGGGATAACCTACGTCATAGGATTGTAATTTAAACTTTAAGCGATAGATTTTGTCTTTTTCCAAATGAATCGGCGAAGAAACCAACCAATCGTCTCCCCCGGTTTCTCCATCTTCATTATAGTAATAATAAGCGGCTGCAAGAGTCGTTTCCCGTTTCCATGTGTATTTGTCATTATTGGCGTCGATCACATTCCAGAGAGCGAATTGGTCGTCTGTCGCGAAATTACATCGGTAAGGTACAGTTAATGCCGGGCCCATGACAAGCCTGTCCGTGGTTGCGGTTGGACCTGCGCCATCGGGGGTAATGGCTTGTATCTGATAAGAATAGATATTTAGTTTTGTAATGGAATTATCTATATACTCATTACCGGTCGTAGTTTCGGCTACAACGATAGAATCCGGAAGACGAGTAATTTTATAGGTGAGAGCAGAGGCATCTATCCAACCTCCGTTTGCACCGGTTTGTGGAGTAGTCCATGTTATCTTTGCTCTGTTTTCATCGAGGGCAATCAATGATAGTTGGGAAGGAGCTGCCGGTACGTCACGTCCTATAAATATTGCTTGTGCCGTGGTGCTGCTTGTTCCCTCGTTATTGATTGCGGTAATTCGATATACAACCGATCCATTTTGTTGTATTCCGGTATCTTGCCAATTACTTTTTTCTCCGATTGTCGGGTTTGTGATTTCGTGAACGAGTTGTTCGTTTCTATAAATTTCTATCTTTGTTAAGTTGGTTAGTTTATTCCCTCCGAAAGTTAAAGATGGATTTGTCCAACTCAATTCGGCAGATAATTCTCCATTAGCTCCCGGTGTGATTTGTAAATCCGAGATTTCGGCAGGAGCATTAGGATTCGTTTTTTTGAAGGGTATATAAAGTCCTACGACTTGTGCATAGTTCCCTAATTTACTAATCCCTTCTGCTGCTCCCGTAGAGGTATTTATCGTTCCCCAAAAATTATATCCGGCCCAATAAAGAGTATTTGTTTCGTGATCGAACTCCATAGATTGAAGATCCTCGCTTACCCGTTCACCGGTATAGCCGATGTCTGTGGCTGCCCCCGTAAATTTATCGATACTCCATAAATCTCCATAGTCTACATCGATGGCATATAATTGACCTTCATAAGAACAGGCTAAGGCTACATATTTGCTTTCGCCTATCTCTCCTGCAATGGTCGTTTCTCCGGTGGTTAGATTTACTTTCAATAGCAGTGTTGTATAGACGCTTTCATCATACCCGATGGCATACATGGTTTGGGTCGAATAGTCGTATGTCATATCCTGAAATAAAAATGGCATGCCTCTATAATCTGCGACCTGTGTGGACTCTCCGGTGGAAAGATCTATGCGATTGAATGAGTAAGGGGTGGCATTATAACCGTCGGTCTCATATAGATAAACATAATAGAATCCTTCGGCGAATGCACCTGCACAGGCTACTCTTGCTTGGTCGTAAGGCCATACGGGTTGAATGTCATCGGCCGCATCGGTTTTGAATTTACAAATACCGTATTCGTCTTGGTTGTAATCGTCATATCTCAGCCAACCGTAAACATCACGACTGTCGGTTTGGGCAGAGATGGTCATGGATAATAAGGTAAATCCTAATAATACTAATAAATGAAAAAGTTTTTCTTTTCTCATATTAACCACTATTTTTTAGTTTTAATATACAAATGTAAACTAATATGCTGCTTTTCTCGAAAAAAAAGAATGGACAATCGGTGGACAGATGGCATTTTTCGTATATTTGTATCATGAAAAGAGGTTTTTTATTCGTTTGTTTATGGTTATATTCCTTTAACTTTTGGGGGCGTGAGGTTATAGGGACGTATTGGAAGCCTATCGATAATACATTCGATTCGATTGCAGATGTGCTTGAATTGGAATTTATATCTACCGATAGTATTTATTATCGGGATTCGTTGATACAGGAATTATATACCATAGCCAGAGCTCACCATAAAGAACCGATGTACCTGTGGCGAGCTAAATTTTGGGATGCAAGGTCGCAGCTTAAAAAGAATAATTCCGATTCTACAATTCATTTAATTGATGAGGCCTATCAGCAGGTAGATTCCATACGTTATGTTTATGATTATATGCGTGTTTTTCATTTATGGACAATTATGCATAAAAATCAGCCGCATGTTGCTTATAAGAATTTAAAGAAAATATCGGAGTATTATGCCCGGACGAACAATCTGTTCATGTTGGCTCATGCTTATATCGATATGGGAAACATACTGAGTCGCCTGAAAGATTATCCTAAGGCGTTGGAGTATTTGCAGAAAGCAGATTCTTATTATAAGAAACTGAATAAGCCGGTTTATCGGGCAAAAAACCAGTTGAATATTTCGAGCGTTTTATATTCGATGAATGAAGAGGTGCAGGCCGAAAAAATTCTTTATAAGCTGTTGGAAAATCCTGTTTGTGTTGAAGATACGTCTTTCTATATCAATACTTTGTTATTGTTGACTGAACATGATGTACCTCTGAGTAAAAAATATGTTTCAGAAGCGTATCGATTGTCTACCGAATTTGCGAATAAAAGACTGTTGATTCAGTCGGAGTGTTTTATGGGGCGTTTTTACCAAAATAATCATAGACCGGATAGTGCTTTGTATTATTATAGAAAGGCATGCCGTAGAATGAATATTCGGAATATCGACCTCATCGTTCCTGTCATAAAGAATATGTCGGAATGTTTTGCTGCCATACAGCAGGAGGACAGTGCTTATGTTTATTTGAACAAGTATGAACAATATAAAGATTCGTTGGACCAAGTAAACAGTTTGGCTGAAATTAGACGTATGGAAAGCCGGGCGGCCATAGAGAAACAGGAACTCGAATTGCAGCAGGCGGAAGAAAGAGGCAGGTTCCGGTTCGTTTTGATTCTTGTCGTTTGTGCATTCATACTTTGTATTGCCGCATTGATTTGTTATATATTTTGGAAAAAGAGTAGGGAGGAGAAGATAAAGAAACAATTGAAAGAGTTGGAAAATAAAGAATTGGTGACTCGGTTGGAGAATGAGATGTTGCAGAATAATTGTTTCAAAGTGGAATTGGAGTACAAAGATAGGGAGCTTGCCTCCAATTCGTTGATCATCATGGAGAAGAACCAAGTATTGAAATCTCTTGTCGATGAGTTGGAAAAAGAAAAAGATGCCGGAAATATTCAATCGAACACGGCTTTGCAAATTAGTAACAATATAAGAATGCACTTGGGGACCGACGATGAATGGGATTTCTTTAAAATGCAATTTGTAAAGGTACATCCCGATTTCTTTGTTCGGTTGAAGACTTTGTGTCCATCTATTACCGAAGGGGAGCTTCGTTTATGTGCATATATCCGTACAGGTATGGAAAATAAACATATAGCCCAAATGCTCTCTTTACAACCTGAGAGCGTTAAGAAAAATCGTTATCGTTTGAGACAAAAGTTGAATTTGGGGAAAGAGTCGCTCGAAGATTTTTTGAGAGGTATTTAATATACTTGGAATGAGTCGTGTTTTATGGATTTACGAGACATAATCAACAGCATATATCCGATATCGGAGAAATCGATGGATAGGTTGTTATCTTGTTCTTTGGAACTCGGACTCCCTAAGGGGCATCGCCTATTGGAGGCAGGGAAAATCGAGTCGGATATATTCTTTATAAAAAGAGGAATTGTGAGGGCCTATGTTTCGCACGAAGGTAAAGATATAACGTTTTGGATCGGGAAAGAGGGGGCGACTATCATGTCATTGAAAAGTTATGTAAAGAATGAGGCTGGATACGAAACCATAGAGCTTATGGAAGATTCTCTTTTGTATTGCTTAAAGAGGAGCGATTTGTATCGCTTGTTTGAGGAAGACATCGATATAGCGAATTGGGGGAGAAAACTCGCCGAATTGGAATTTTTGCGAGCAGAGGAAAAACTAATTCCACTGTTATTCACGACGGCTTCCGAACGTTATAGAGTTTTGTTGGAGCGTACTCCCGATTTGTTACAAAGAATTCCCTTAGAATGTCTTGCCTCATATTTGGGAATTACTCCTGTAAGTTTAAGCCGTATAAGGGCGAAGTTAAAATAAATTGGGCGATACCATGTTTCTTGGAGAAAGAACATTAGCTTATGTAGAAAAATTTATTCGCTTTTCATTTGTTCGAGTTATCGTTTGCACAACTGTTTGAAATCGCAATATTTACAATGCGATTCAACAGTGGTTTGTGAAAATGGTTTGTCGAGGTCGAATATATCTTCTAAACAACGAGTAAGGTATAGGTCGAATTCTTTTTCTACAAGGTTAAAGTCTGTGAGAGGCTCTTTGTCGTATTTCAAGAAGGATTCGAATTTATCGAATAAGTTACGGACAATATAAATAGACGGCTGTAAAGGTTGCATAGGTGCTTTGTCTAGTTTATACAATTTGCAGTAAAATAACACCTGCATGATTGCTTTTTTACGATCTTTTTCAGAAGGGTCGAAAAGTTCTGTTACCGATTTGAAATCGAGTCTTTCTCGTCCGGTTTTATAATCGACGATACGAATAAGTCCGTTACGTTCGTCTACCCGGTCGATAAAGCCTTTCAACTGTATGGATCGGTTGTTTTCGATAGATATGTTTTTATGTATGGGAAGTTCAGAGGCTACATAGGAAAAAGGCGTAAGGGCACGGTCTTTTTCCAGAGTTTTGTCAATCAGTTTAAGAATGATTTCCCCAGTCAGGTAATCATACCCGGTTAGCGGTTCGGGGCTATGTGGAGTTTTGTAATACTCTTTGGCAAAACATTCTTCGAGATACCGGGTGAGCAAGCCTTTGTCTTTGCGTATGGTGTCGATGTGGTCGGCGGTGACAGTTATTTTTTCTTTTTCGCCTTTGATACGGTTGTAGATTTTTTGCATCATACCGTGATAAATGCTACCGAAAGTACTGCTATCGACGCTTTCTGCGACTTCGTCGGTTTGTTCTATCTTTTCGATGTATTGCAGATAAAATTGTAAAGGACAGTTCAAATAACGATTTATTGCACTGGCCGATAATGCGCTATTTCCTTCTTGCATGAAATCGGCTAATTTTTTTTCTATGCCATATTTCCGTTTATCGATGGAGATTGTTATCGGAGAGAAGGTCGCTATGTCGCAATTGATCTGTATTTCTTGTATGGGTATGCGGTAATGGTATTTCAGTTGGTATATATATCGGCTCACTTCTCCGCTTTTGAGTCCGTCGGTGCGACTGTCGTATAATAAGAATACCCGTTTAGCCCGGCTTATCATGCGGTAAAAGTAGTAGGCATAAATACTATCTTGATGCTCTGTCGTAGCCATGCCAAATCCTTTTCTTAAATTGTAGGGAATGAATGTGGCAGCTACTTTCTTAACGGGGAACACCCCTTCGTTCATGGAAAGGATAATAAGATTATCGAAATCGAGCGCACGAGTTTCGAGTACGCCCATGATTTGTAATCCCGATAAAGGCTCTCCTTGAAACGGTATGGAAATCGAAGCGGCCATTTTCCCCAATAGCCGAAAGAATGTTTCTACGGTCATCTTTATATCTTGCTCGGCGATGACATCACGTAACCGTTTGACGGTAATGTAGTAGTGATACATAAATTCCAGTTCTATCGCCGAGAATCCCACAGGAGTTTCTTCGTCGCCGTCTTCTGATGAATCGCTCCTATTTCCACCTTGTTGCAAATATTCGAGCAATTCTATCAGATAGGCTGCCGCTTCATCTGTCGTACGGGGGATAAGAAACAGAAGTTTTATCAGTCGATGATTCCCTAATTCTTTTGGAGAAACGAATGTGCGATTGTTTTCGTTGATGAAATTCGTTATTTGATAGGCTTTTTCGCCTATTCGGGACGCTATGAACCGATGTCCCAATAATTGTTTTACATCGAGATGATAGAATCTCGGCTCTCCTTTTGAGAACCGGACGTGGCGCTGCATTTGGTATATCAATTCCATGAGTGCTGCGACAGTGGTGTGTTGCAACGTATATCCCATAGTGATGTTTACCGTAGAGATTTCCGGTGGAATGGAGTATAGCATAGGAAGCAACAATTCTTCGTCGGGGAGAACGATGGCTGTATTGATGGCCTTTTCGGGAGATAAATGATTATTGTCGATAAGGCTTTGAAGTATATCTGTCGCTTGTTTTGCCTGCCCGACAGCCGACGGTATCGATATTAATTCGATCTGAGGCGTTTGTTCGATATGCTCGTCGATCTCGATTTTTGATGGGAATCTTCGTTTATTATCGTTGAGAAAGAACGCCGCTTTGTTATATGAATCTTGCAAGGTGGGAGCGTAATAATCCCAATAGAAATCTCCTATGCCGATGTCACGTAAATATTCCATGAATATTTTTTCGGCTTCGGTGATAGCATTGAATCCGATAAATACCACTTGTGTATAAGGTAAGTCGAGAGCTTCTTTCCGTTTACTTTGTTCGGCGACGTCTCGGAATATCATGCCTTCATAGGCTTTGTTTCGGGAGGATAGTTCATCTCGTAATCCGGTATAAAGATCGAAAAGGATTTGCCACAGTTGAATGAATTGCTGTTTATTATCGCTTTCGGTGGAAGGAAAAAACAGATGCCCCCAGAAACGTTTGACGATTTCTATTTGCTCTTCGGTCAGATAAAATTCGTCTATCTCTTTCAGATCGTGTATATTGGTAAATAATTGCCGAGCATCGACCATGTATTTATCCACATCGTCGAAATCACCTAACAGCATGTCTCCCCAAAAGACGAAATTGTCGAATGTCTCATCGCTCTTTCTCAGTTCGATGTATTTTTTATACAACGTTACAAGTAGGCTGATTCGGTCTATTAAGGTATAGGGCGATAGCTCGGCCATTAGGTCGTTTATCGTGGTTACTTTGGGCGAGAAGATCGGTTTCCCGGAAACTTCGGCCAAATATTTTTGAAAAAAAATGCCGCTTCGCCGGTTGGGAAAAACAAATGCAAGTCGAGAGATTTCGTTACCGTATTTTTTGTAAAAGGCTTGGGCTATGCGATATAGAAAGGGTGTCATGATTTTCCCGGTTTTTCTACATGATCGGTTTGAGGAATTTTTATTATATTAAATATTCAGTTATATCGACAGGATTATGATCGGTAGTTTTGGGCTGCGATAAAAGGAATTTATCGTTTTTGTAATTAATAATAACGTGCCAATACATTCTATTCTCCTTTTCAGTCGTCCACATATTTTTGACCAAAGGACCAAATAGGGCATAGGGTATGAGGAGTGTCTTTTGAGAATCTCCGCATCCAAATGCGACGTAAGCCGTAGGATATTCTTCCAACATTTTTTGTTGATGAGGGTGAAATGCAAACCAAAATCGGCCTTGTTTATCGGTTGTATTATGATTTCGGGATATGGTGCACATCACGCAGAGACTATTGTCTTTGGTCGTATATGTTATTTTTGTTTGTTTTATAAGCTGTTGTTTAAGGTGGTTCTGTATTTTATGAATACAATCTAAATAAAAGTTGACCGGAATAGCTTTTTCTTTTTTAGTAGGTGATAGCGATGGTGTTTCTACTGTATCGATATCGTCTAATTGTAAGTCTTTTGACGTCTCAAATATCAAATCGATGAGTTTATCTACTCGTGTATATTCTCTTGGTTTTAGTAGTTCTGTGATTTGGAGAATAGTTTTGGCATCATTAAATGTTTCCTTCAATTTTAGTAGCTGTATCAAGGCATCGGTACTGATAATCCTTATATTCCAAGCATAGCGGGAACCTCGTACCTGAGATTCTAAATCTCCGGTATCTTCGCGTCCTACGACGATTAAAATAGAAGAATTTTCTTTATCTATTTTCCCCGCGTCGATAAGTGCACTTCTATATTTTGCAACCGATTCGCTTAAATTGATTCTGATATAATCGGTCGTTTTAACTTCGATAATGATATTATATCCGTCTTTTGTAGTCCATATTCCATCAAAACCAATACTGTTCTTTTTCCCTTTGTATAATCCGTATTCGACATCGAAATTAAGCCTTTTACCTATTTGATTGACAATGTCTTGTAAGGCAAGACCACTATTTTCAAAAGGGTTTGAAAGACAATAGTTTGCGAATTCGAATAAAATATTCGGTTGTACTATATCCAGTAGATTCCTAAATTCGGAAGAAGTTGTATTACCGTCTTTTAGCTTTCCGTCTCCTGCAAAAGATAAAATTTGAGGTAAAGACTTGTCTTTGAATATGTCTGGTGTTTCGTTGTAAAGGGTGGCTATCGTGTTCATGATTGGAATATAGGGCGTTTTGTATCTTGTGATATATTTGTTTTTTAAGTTTAATGGCAAATTTAATAATTTTGTTGTGAGTATGAAAAGACACTTTTAAAAATTAGAAATTTATGATTGGGGTAAAACAATTTTTCCCAATAACTATAATTAAGTGTTTGTTGTAGCTTATTCTGTATTATCTTTTCATTTTATTACCTATCTTTGCATTTCGATAAGGTAAAGATATATGATATCGATAGAAGGACTTTCGGTCGCTTTTGGAGGAAATACACTATTTGACAATATTACTTATGTAATTAATAAAAAGGATCGCATTGCATTGGTGGGGAAAAATGGTGCGGGGAAATCGACTATGTTGAAAATCATAGCCGGGTTGCAGGCTCCGACATCGGGTAATGTGAATATGCCGAAAGACCTTACGGTGGGGTATCTTCCGCAGCAGATGAATCTATCCGATACTCGTACGGTAATGGAAGAGGCGGAACAGGCTTTTTCTCATATATTCGAATTACAGTCGCGTATAGAGCGCATGAATACCGAATTGTCCGAGCGTACCGATTATGAGTCGGAATATTATCAGGAGTTGATAGAGCGGGTTTCCAATGCTAATGAGCAATTGGCTCTTATCGGGGCATCCAATTATCAGGCAGAGATAGAGAAAACTTTAATAGGGCTGGGGTTTACACGAGAGGACTTCGGGCGGGATACGTCGGAGTTCAGCGGAGGGTGGCGTATGCGTATCGAATTGGCGAAATTGTTGTTACAGCGTCCCGATGTGCTTTTGCTCGATGAGCCCACCAACCATTTGGATATAGAGTCTATACAATGGCTCGAAAGTTTTTTATCGACTCGCGCCAATGCGGTCGTATTGGTTTCTCACGACCGGGCGTTTATCGATAATGTGACAACACGGACGATTGAAATCTCTTTGGGACGCATTTATGACTATCAAGTCAATTATTCCCGTTATGTTGTTCTCCGGCAAGAGCGTCTCGAACAGCAGATGAGAGCTTATGAGAACCAGCAGAAACAGATACAGGATACCGAGGCTTTCATCGAGCGTTTTCGTTATAAGGCAACGAAGTCGGTACAGGTACAGTCGCGTATCAAGCAACTTGCCAAACTCGAACGAGTAGAAGTGGACGAAGTGGATACCTCCCGGTTGAATCTAAAATTCCCACCGGCACCTCGTTCGGGCGATTATCCCATTATCGCCGAAGGGGTAGGAAAGAATTATGGCAGTCATGTGGTTTTTTCGAATGCCACGTTTACGATTAAACGAGGTGAAAAAGTCGCTTTTGTCGGGAAAAACGGTGAAGGAAAATCGACTTTGGTAAAATGTATTATGGGCGAAATTTCCTATACAGGAACTTTGAAGATAGGACATAATGTAAAGATCGGGTATTTTGCTCAAAATCAAGCGAGCCTGCTCGACGAATCTATTACGGTTTTCGATACGATCGATCGGGTCGCGGTAGGGGATATTCGTACAAAAATACGGGATATACTCGGTGCTTTTATGTTTGGGGGCGAGGCTTCGGACAAGAAAGTAAAAGTTTTGTCGGGAGGGGAGAAGACCCGATTGGCAATGATACGTTTATTGCTCGAACCTGTCAATTTGCTTATTCTCGATGAGCCGACTAACCATCTGGATATGCGTACCAAAGATGTGTTGAAACAAGCGATTCGTGATTTTAACGGGACGGTAATTCTTGTTTCCCACGACCGGGAATTTCTCGATGGTTTGGTTTCGAAAGTATATGAGTTCGGTGGAGGACAGGTGCGAGAGCATTTGGGCGGAATTTATGATTTCCTGGAAAGCCGTAAGCTGGCTTCTTTGCGAGAGCTTGAACAACGAGCCACAGTTTCGAAAACAGAGAAGGACGGAAATATTTCGAAAGATTCTGCTTCCCCGGCCCAATCGGAGGATTCTAAGTTGTCGTATGGAGAGCAAAAAGAGTTTGCCCGTCGTTTGAGAAAGGCCGAAAAGGCGGTCGCAGATATTGAATCGGAGATTGCAGGTTTGGAAAAACGAATAGCCGAGGTGGAGGAAAAGTTAGCAACGCCCGATGGTGCGGCAGATACTTCGTTATACGAACTACATGGACAGTTGAAGAAGCAACTCGATGATGTGATGTGGAAATGGTCCGAGGCCTCCGAAGTATTGGATAAATTACAGAAATAAATATAGCAAAAGTCGAATGCAAAAAGCTGAGTTCGATTAGAATCTTTGAGGAAACGCATTTCTATATTCTACAAAGTGAATGAAACATATAAAAATGAAAGTAAAATGAAAAGAGTAATGATTTTATCGTTTGCTGCTGCTTTGCTTGCTACTGGTTGTACAAGCAAATCGACCGTAAAGACTCCGGGTATCGATCTTTCCAATCTCGATACGACGGTAGCTTGTGGTGATGATTTTTATGATTATGCGTGTGGCGGCTGGATGAAGAAAAATCCGTTGAAGCCTGAGTATGCTCGTTTCGGATCTTTCGACCAATTACGTGAAAATAACCGAGAACAAATCCGATTGTTATTCGAAGAATTAGGTAAACAAAAGGCTGAACCGGGTAGCATCGCTCAAAAAATTGGCGATTTGTACAATATGGGATTGGATAGTGTGCGATTGAATGAGGAGGGAGCTTCTCCTATTGCGGAAGAATTGAGTCGTATACAATCACTTTCCGGTAAAGAGGCGATAAGTGCCATGATAGGAGAGATGCATCGTACCACATCTGCCCCATTTTTTGCCATATACGTGGATGCCGATGCTAAGAACAGTACGATGAATATCGCAGGTTGGTATCAGGCGGGTATGAATATGGGTGACCGTGATTACTATATAGCCGACGATGAAGCCAATAGCAAGATACGGGATAGTTATCGCAACTATATTCAGAAAATATTTACATTGTCGGGATACAGTGCCGAGTCCGCAGCGCAAGCTGCTGCTACCGTATTGAAGGTGGAGACTGAAATCGCTAAGGCCGCTTTTACTCGCGAAGAGTTGCGAGACCCTCAGGCGGGTTATAATGTTATGACAATCGATGAATTGAAAAGACAATTCGGCGGTCTGGATTGGGATATTTATTTTAATACGGTGGGTTTAGACAGCTTGAAAAAGATAAACATCGGTCAGCCGCGTACATTGAAAGCTGTAAATAATTTGCTGGAAACATTGAGCGAGCAAGAGATTCGCGATTATCTGGCGTTTAACTGTATCGATGGCGCAGCTCCCTATTTGAGCGATGACTTTGTAAATGCTCATTTCGACTTCTATTCGAAAACTTTATCGGGGAAAGAGCAAATCGAACCTCGTTGGAAACGTGCTCTCGATGTTCCTAACAGTCTCTTGTCGGAGGCCGTGGGCGAAATGTATGTCGCTAAATATTTCCCTCCTGAGGCAAAAGAGCGTATGGTACAACTTGTTGCGAATTTGCAGACCGCATTGGGACAACATATAGACAGCCTTGAATGGATGAGCGATGAAACCAAAGCGAAAGCTCATGAGAAGTTGGCGACCTTTTATGTGAAGATCGGTTATCCCGATAAGTGGCGCGATTATACAGGTTTGACGGTGAATCCGAAAGATAGTTATTATGCTAATATTCGTCGTGCAGCCGAATTTGAAACTTTATATTCTCTGAAAGATGAGGGGAAACCTGTGGATAAGACCAAGTGGTATATGAGTCCTCAAACCGTTAATGCTTATTATAATCCGAGCTCTAACGAAATTTGTTTCCCTGCCGGAATTTTGCAGCCTCCATTCTTTAATTTTGATGCCGATGATGCCGTTAATTACGGGGCTATCGGTGTCGTTATAGGACATGAAATGACTCACGGATTCGATGATCAAGGGCGACAGTTCGATAAAGATGGTAATCTTAATGATTGGTGGACTTCTGCCGATGCCGAGCAATTTACTAAACGAGCTGAAATTTTGGCTTCGCAATATGATAACATTGTTGTGCTCGATACAGTGCATGCCAATGGTCATTTTACATTAGGTGAGAATATTGCTGACCATGGAGGTTTACGCATTGCTTACACTGCATTGCACAATACTTTCGATGGTGTGGAGCCGGCTCCGATCGATGGATTTACTGCCGATCAACGTTTCTATCTGGCGTATGCTGCATTGTGGGCCGGCAATATTAGAGATGCCGAAATTCTCCGGTTGACGAAGATTGACCCTCACTCGTTGGGCCGTTGGCGTGTCAATGCTGCGTTGCGTAATATGGAAACTTTCTTTAAGGCTTTTGATATTAAAGAAGGAGATGCCATGTACATGGCTCCCGAAGATCGGGTGATTATTTGGTAATGGATTGTAGCAAACAAAAAAGGAGATAATCCCAATGGGATTATCTCCTTTTTTGTTTATATCTTAATTGAAATATCGGGAAATTTGGAGAATATCTAATTCTACGAGATCGAGATGTTTTTGTATTTTGTGTAACGGTAGATTTAGTTTGCGAGATATTGCCTCGTCGCTTAGTCCCTTTTTTCGCAGTTGATAAATAAGTTTTTGTAGATCGCTCATTCGCTCTGAAATTCGTACGAGTTCTTTATCGTATAAGTCTTCGGGTGTGATGACTCTTAAATATTGTTCCATTTGACGTTGAGTCGTGTAGGCTTGTCGATATTGCCTTAGTACATTTTTGTAATCGTGAACAAAAATGGAGATGAGTAATTTGAAGAAAAATTGCTTGACTGTCGGCGGCAACATAAACTTTTTTGTTTTTTAGTTGTATATATTAAAACCTCCGCCTAATTCACATTCTTCAAAAGATGTCTTACTTGCTTTCACAGAATGGTGTGTGCTACACATGATTAGGCGGAAGGTTTAAAATCCTTCTTCCTATTTTGTAACACACACATATTTTCCCTAATGTAAGCAAGTAAGACGACTCAAAATTAAGCAATAGATTTGAATAAAAGGAGGTGCTTGATTCCATTTTTTTGAAAAAATGGCTATTCTATTATAACCCGAATTTTTTAATGGTTTGTAGACTATTTAAATGGGTCTCTAAATAAAAAAAAACGCAGGTCGATAACGCCTGCGTTTTTTTATTTTTATAAGAATAATTTTTTTATCCTGCTCTTTTTTCAGTGGACATGTAATCGTTGCCTTGTATTTTCTTATTGAACTTTTTCGATGATGATTATCGGAGTTTGGGGTTGTTGATATAATGCTGCATGAAAGTTGTCTATCATGTAAAATCCGGTAACTTTGCCGAGTGCCGATAAGAATAATTGCTCCGTTTTCATATCTGGACAAGCCATGCGGGTAGTTGCTACTTGTGTAAAAGCTATTCCGAAAGCGGTTCCATCTAAAGAAATCCCTCCGAACATACGGTTACAGCCTGCAAATCCAGATAATTTTGCCTCTGGGATATCGATAACCATAGTCGGATTTTCTTCGGTGATTTTTTTCCCGTCGATAGTTGTGACTTTCCAAGAACCATTTAATAGATCTACCATTCGTTTTTCAAGGGTCATCACAGATTTCCCTTTTTCGTCACAGAATTTGATAGATAGCTCTTTGGTATCAGCTCGTTTATAAGAGCGGGTTTCGTTCAAAGCATTGAGGACAGTACGATCTGTAACTTCTGGTCGGCAGGCCTTCATCGTCGAGATGAGCGATTCGAAACGTAACCCATTCTCATTTTCGAAAAATGCAGTGCCGTTTATCACGTTGCAACCGTCGTTGCCGTAAATACGTCCGTTTGTGAGATCGAAAGTGATTTCTACTGGTGAATCGCCTATAACGGTTTTACCTTTGGCTGTTTTTATAATCCATGTCCCGTTGAGTTCTTCTCGATTTATAGAAATGTTTTTCTTCTCATTGGTTTGTGATGTGGGAGTTTGAGTTTGTGTCATACTTCCTTTTTCAGTCGTTTTACAAGATACTGCGGATAGAAGTAAAATAATGAATCCGGTAAAAAGAAAATTTTTCATTATATATATTTGTTTTGGTTATATGCAAAGATAGTGCAAACGAGAGCAGAAACCAATTTATTTGTTTGTGCCGAGTGTAGCCTATTTTCGCATTTTATGCAAAGATACATATTTTTCTATTTGTCGGGCAAAGCGATAATGTGATTTATCGGCGAGATTTTATCGGTATCGAGACTTATTTGAACTTTTTAAGAGAATTGTAATTCTTTTATTACTTTGGGAATAGGATAGAATTTCTGTTTGCTTTAAAATTCATTATTCCGAATGTGGTATGGAAATTCTCGTGAAAATATATCGAAAGACATCAAGATTTTCATAATTTTGTTTTTGATTGATATCATTCTATGAAATCGTTTTTGAAATTTAGAGAGAGAGGAATATATTTGTATATGGCTAGTTATGTAGATTACAGAGGTTAATCTAACCGACACCGGGAAGAGATATTCAGGATATCGGAATCGGGGTGATAAAACCATTGAGGAAACTCGCGGTCGCCGTATTTTATTTTTGAATTTTTGTTTTGTATGAGAAGACGCTTGCTTTATATTTATCTCTTATTAATCGCAGGTATTATAGCGTGTGAGACAGTTATTGTCGAAGCGGCTCCCAATTTTTATTTCAAACAATTATCCCAACAAGATGGGCTTTCTCAAAATTTTGTGCGTTCTATCATGCTCGACCACGATGGTTTTCTGTGGGTTGGGACGAAGTCGGGGATAAGTCGTTTCGATTATCACGAGTTTAAGAATTATTCGTCTGTTCCCGATTCAGCCGCTTCTTTACCGGGCAATTTAGTTCATTTCATTGTTGAGGATGCCCGTCATAATATTTGGATTTCGACCGATAAGGGTGTATGTGTTTATCAGCGGGAAAGCGACGATTTCAAGACTGTTCTTTGGAGGCAGAAGGCTTTGCAGGCTCATTCTTATTTGTTGACTGACGATGCTCTTTTTTTGGGAGGAAGGGGAGTAATATACCGATGGGATTATCACCGGGCTGTCATGGATACGGTTCCTGTTCGGTGGAAAGATAAGTCATACGCGTTTTTCAATCACATGATACCGTGGTCGGAGTATTATTGGGTACTATCGTCGAGATGGAACGGATTGTGGCTATTGGACTGCCGTACAGGGGAAATAGAACGACCGACGTTCTGTAAGGAGAAAGAGATTATGTCGGTCAAAGTCGATACCCAGGGAGATTTGTGGATTTCTCCCTATGGCAAGGGGCTCGACCGGTATATCGACGGCGGTAGAAAACAAAAGCATTACGATGTGTCGAACTCAGATCTAACCAATAATGTGATTCTCGATATAGAAGAGCGGGACGGTTCTTTATGGCTGGCTACCGATGGCGGTGGAATCAGTATCCTGAACTTGAAAGACGAGACTTTTTCCAATATTCGATATACGCCCGGCAATATCTATTCATTTCCGTATAGTTCGGTATTTTGTTTATATAAGGACAGGGACGACAATATGTGGGCCGGAACGATACGAGGTGGATTATTCGGCATCAAAGAGGTACATATGAGAACGTATCGCGATGTTTCTCCGGGCAATCATTACGGCATGAGCGATAAAACGGCGTTGTGCTTATATGAAGATGAGGACGGAATTATCTGGGTCGGGACCGATGGCGGGGGACTGAACCGTTTGGAGCCGAAGAGCAATAGATTTACCCACTATCCCAATACTTACGGATATAAAGTTGCCTCGATAACCCGTTATAACGAGCGAGAATTATTGATGTATTTTTTTTCCAAAGGGTTATATTTGTTCGATAAACGTACGGGTAATTTAAGGCCTTTTACTTTATTGAACGATAGGCGTAACGAGGAGATTATACATTCGGGCATATCGGTCAATGTCGATTATTTCGATACCGATAAAATCCATTTATTTGCGGACAAGATATATACTTATGATAAATCGACAGGCTCTTTTACCATTGCGCATGTTGCCGATTCGTCTCGGTATTACGGTACGGTTCAGCGGTTTTATTCCGATAAGGATATTACCTATCTTTTTGGCCGCAATTATATCTTGCGGCTCGACCATGCGGAGAATGCTGCGGTGTGTCTTCTTGCTTTCGGTTCAAAAGCGGTCATCAATGCGGCTTGTAGGGACGACGAAGGAAACTTTTGGATAGGGACCGACAAAGGGCTGTTCCACTACGATGTGAATACCCAAGCGTTGAACGAAATAAAAACGAATATGTTTAGGGAGGTGACTTCGGTTGCCTATGCCAATCAATATCTGTGGTTAGGCGCCGACGGTCTGCTTTTCAGATATTCCATAGGCGAGGATAAATTTTTTATTTACGGCGAATCCGACGGCGCTATACCTAACGAATATTTGCATAAATCTACTTTGGTAACTCGGGACGGAGCTCACATTTATATGGGCGGTGTAACCGGACTTTTACATATCGATCGGGAAATATACAAGGAGTACAATTCCCTCTCTCCTTCGTCGGTCGAGTTGTCTGATGTTGTTCTCGATGGAAAATCGGTGATGAACAAAATGGGCGATACAGACCGGAGCTTGCGTGTTGCATGGAATTATACTTCGCTCACTTTGAAGACGATGGTACGGGAGAAGGATATTTTCAGGAAGAAGATGTTCCGGTTCAACATCGAAGGCCTCGGTCGATCGGAAATAGAAACTTACGACCATACTCTGACTTTATATACTTTGCCGGCAGGTACATATAGGGTAATGGCTTCGTGTAGTACGGAAGACGGCGGTTGGAGCCAATCCCGGTGCATATTACAGATAGAGGTTGTTCCACCGTGGTGGAAATCGTTTTGGTTTATCGCTCTCGTGGTGATTGTAGCGGCCGGTTTGTGCTATTTGATGATAAGTTACACTGTAAAAAGAAAAAATTCCCGGTTGCAGCTCGAAATGAAAGAGAGGGAACGTAAAGTGTATGAAGATAAGGTAAGGTTCTTGATCAACGTTAGTCATGAACTTCGAACACCTTTAACTTTGATTTATGCTCCGTTAAAGCGACTTTTAAAGAGCGGCACTGTCGATGATACGCTGAAAACACAGTTAATGCAGATTTTCAAACAGGCCCGTCGTATGCGCAATATCATCAATATGGTACTTGATATGCGGCGTATGGAGGTGGGATATGAAGCATTGCATTTGGCTCCTTATTCATTGAATGAGTGGGTAAGGGCTGTCATCGGGGATTTTTCGGAAGAGTTCGAGTCCAAGAAAATAATGCTTCTTTTCAATCCCGATGAGACGATAGATAAAATCTCTTTCGATAGAGAGAAATGCGAGATCGTATTGTCCAACCTGTTGATGAATGCATTTAAATTCAGTGAGGAAGGAACTGTGGTAACGGTCATCACCGAACGTAGAGAAAGTTGTGTGCGCATTTCTGTCAAGGATCACGGAATAGGATTGAACGAGAATGACCTATCCCATTTATTCACTCGGTTCTATCAGGGAGATCATCGGTTGAGCGGCAGCGGTATAGGTCTGTCTTATTCTAAGACTCTGCTGGTATTGCATGGCGGGGAAATAGGCGCATACAATAACGAAGACAAAGGAGCCACGTTTTGGTTTGAGTTACCGTTGGCATATAACGACGAAGATGTCGCATGTGCTCCGGGTATGTATTTGAACGATATAGGATATGCAACCGATATGCCGGAGACGACAGTTCCCGAAAAAGATTTTCCTCTCCAAGATTATTCTATTCTCATTATCGATGACGAGATGGATATACGTTCTTTTATTAAAACTTCATTTTCCGGTGTTTTTAAACAAGCTGAATTCAACTTGCAAATGCAACAGAATTCTGATTAATAATTTGTTTAAATTT
>ENA-ORQX01000163-ORQX01000163.1-human-gut-metagenome-genome-assembly--contig:-NODE-163-length-61865-cov-9.980019_pt1 | contig 61865 bp, 58 predicted proteins | sample MGYA00242170_ERZ509124 | MGnify/ENA primary metagenome ERZ509124 (study PRJEB26280, sample SAMEA2338647) | human gut metagenome | biome: human gut; feature: human-associated habitat; material: faeces... | reverse complement strand
AATTGGTTTTTCCGGTGGTTCTATTATGCGTTGCGGCTGCGTTTCTGGTATTTGCTGGAAACCAGATAAATACAGAATATTGCGATGAAGAAGCCAAACTGGATACCGATAAAGCGCCAGTATTTTGCGGTGCTAAGTATTTCATCTGATATGCCGCCCAGCATGGAATTGAGGCGGATATACCAGTAGGTTGGAAGAAAATGCGCCACAGCAAGAACACCTTTTCCCAAAAGGTATTGCGGAACGAAGATTCCGGAGAGGAAGCATAACCCCAGGGAGGCAACATTTGCAATCATACTGAGGGACTGCTGTTTGAGGGAAAAAGTACTTACAAGGAGCGTAAGTGCTATGGAAAACAGCAGAATCATGGCACTGTTAATCGCCCAACCTACAATCATTGAGAAAAGAGTGTCAAACAACTCATATTTCAATACCTTCTTAATAGAAGCATCATCTTTCTTATTGTACTCGTGACTCTGTATCACCTCCGAATGAAGGAACAGATTGTGAGGCATCACTACCGCTCCCAACACACTCATGATAATCAGCATACTACCTTTCGGGAAAGAAGGAGTCACCCACCCCGCCGTTGCAGCCGGCCAGTCTATTTCCACCAGAAACAATTCATAAATAAATGAAAGCCCGATAACAGAAACGAACGCAATGATGGAACGTTCTATCTTTTTATACGAATTAGTGAAAAGCATGATGGAGACAAAAAGCGTAGTCAATACAGCTCCCCATATAATAGGAATATCCAATAACATTTCCAACGCGATGGCACCTCCCAGAATTTCCGCCAGGGAAGTAGAGATCGACGCCAGTACTGCTGTGCCAAGAATAGGTCGTGACACCCATTTAGGGGTGTACTTAGTGGCCGCCTCCGAAAGGCAAAGTCCGGTAACGATTCCCAAGTGAGCAACGTTGTGCTGAAGGACAATCAGCATGATAGTAGACAAGGTAACCACCCAAAGCAAGGAATAGCCGAATTCGGAACCGGCGGCGAAATTAGAAGCCCAGTTTCCCGGATCAATAAATCCTACAGTAACCAGTAGCCCCGGACCAATATATTTAAAAACATCCAGTCCACCCAGATAGCGTTTATGATCTTTCCGTCTTAAGTCTTGAAAAATATTCTTCATTTTTGCATAATAGTTTATCCAGTACAAATATACTTATAAATAACGAGTGAGAATCAATTTTAGTTCAAAATACCGACCAATAAGTAGATGACCTATGGACACAGATGATACACTAATTATGAGGACATTATTATAAAAGGGTTGAGTAAGGACTACTCGAGAAAAAGAAATAAGGACTTTCTGCTAAAAAAATGACCTCCGACAAACCAATTGCCAGAGGCCACAAATCAATATATAATTTACATAAATGAAAAATCAATCAATATCCCATCTCATGCAATGCACGACATAATTGATCGGGACATGAAGTCGGTCTGCCACCACAACGCACTCCTTCAAGTTTTGTGATCACATCCGCTACCTTCATCCCTCTCACAAGGCGGGAAAGACCTTGAAGGTTACCATTACATCCTCCCCAGAAAGCAACTTCCTTCACCACTCCATCTTCCACATTCAGTTCGATATTCGTGCTGCAAGTCCCCTGGGTCTTATAAACATATTCCATAACCTGTCTTACTCCTCTTCCCCTTCTTCCGGTTGCATATTGGTATAGACAGTCTGCACGTCATCAAATTCTTCCAGACGTTCGATCATCTTATCCAATGTTTCGCGTTGTTCCGGAGTAACCTCTTTCAAGTCGTTCGGGATATAAGTGAAGTCTCCACCGACATCTTCAAAGCCACATTCTTCCAGATGCTTCTGAATAGCGGCGTAGCTCTTAGGATTACCATAGATAGTAATTGTTCCCTCTTCATCATCTTCTTCATATTCATCTTCCACGTCATAGTCGATCAGATCGAGAATCAGTTCTTCCATATCCAATCCGTCTTTCTTCTTGAAAGTGAACACACATTTGTGGTCGAAAAGGAACGCAAGAGAACCCATTGTACCCAGATTGCCACCGAACTTATTGAATACCGAACGAACATCAGCCACCGTACGAGTTGTGTTGTCTGTCAATGTATCTACAAACACAGCAATACCGTGAGGGCCGTATCCTTCATAAGTCATACTCTTGTAGTCGCTCTGGTCTTTACCCATTGCGTTTTTGATAGCACGTTCAATGTTATCTTTCGGCATGTTTTCACGCTTACAAGTAGCGATCACCGAACGCAGCGTCGGGTTGTTTTCAGGTTCCGGACCGCCTGCCTTTACAGCGATAGCGATTTGTTTACCCAGTCTTGTAAAAGTTTTAGCCATGTGGCCCCATCTTTTCAGTTTAGCGGCCTTTCTATATTCAAATGCTCTTCCCATTGGTTTATATTTTTAATAATGACAATTTTAAGTTTATCTAAGTTTGGCACCCAGTTTATCTTCCAGGTTCTTCACCAGTTTCGACATGATCTTATCAATCATCTTATCATTCAAAGTCTGGTTTTCATCCTGAAGCAGGAAGCTCACCGCATACGACTTCTTACCCGCTTCGAGGTTCTTACCTTCATATACATCGAAGAGTTCCACTTCTTTCAACAGCTTCTTCTCTGTTTCGTATGCAATCTTTTCGATTTCGGCAAATTGTATATTCTTATCAAGCAACAATGCCAAGTCGCGTTTCACAGCAGGGAATTTGGAAATTTCCTTGTAGCTGATCTTCACAGAACGGATGGCTTTCATCAATTCCTTCCAGTTCAAGTCGGCGTAATATACTTCATTGTCGATATCAAATGCTTTCAACAGCTTCTTAGTTACAATACCGAAAGAAGCAAGACGTTTTCCGCCCTTTGTGTTGACAGAGAGTGCGGCAGCAAAAACATCGTCTGTCAGATTACCTACAACCAGATTGTGCAAATCCAGTCCCAGACGCTTTAATATATTTTCTACGTACGCTTTCAATTCATACACCGAACTATTTTCATCCGCATGCGCCCATGAATTGGAAACCTTCTTACCGGTTACCCACAAGCCCAGGTGATAATCTTCCGAATAAGGAGCCAGTACCTTCTCTTCGTTCTTCTTGTCAGCATTGAAATAATAACAGTTACCGAATTCGAAGAATTTCAAATCAGCGTTCTTACGATTGGCGTTATGAGCAATGCTTTCCAGTCCGCCGAACAGCAAAGTCTGACGCATAGCGTTCAAATCAGCACTCAACGGATTGAGCAACATCACCAGGTGATTGGACGGATAAGCCTCCAACCCATCATAATAAGCAGCACGAGTCAGTGAGTTGTTCAGAATTTCATTGAATCCACAACCCACCAGTTGTTCTGCAATCAGATTCTGCAATTTATTCGACTTGTCGTGCTCACCCTTTGTAGTCAGACTGGAGTTCAACGTAGTCGGAATTTCCACATTATTATATCCATAGATACGAAGAATATCTTCAATCACATCGCAATCACGCTGCACGTCTACACGATAAGGAGGAACAGCCAATGTCAGTCCTTCTGCCGTTTCATTGGTAATCTTCATTTCCAAGCTAGTCACAATGCTCTTGATTGTCTCTACCGGAATCACTTTACCTACCAAAGAATGTACTTTTTCGTAAGCAAGATCGACAATAAAATCCTGTGCAGGAGTAGTGAATACATCTTTTATTTCAGAAGAAATCGTACCGCCAGCCAGTTCTTTCACCATCAAAGCAGCCAGTTTCAGGCAATAAATCACGCCGTTCGGATCGATACCACGTTCGAAACGGAAAGAAGCATCCGTATTCAAGCCATGACGACGAGCCGTCTTACGCACCCATGTAGGATGGAAATAAGCACTTTCGATGAATACGTCTGTCGTGGCTTCCGTAGAACCGGAGTCCAGTCCGCCGAATACGCCGGCAATACACATGGCCTCTTCCTTGTTGCAAATCATCAGGTCGCGTTCGTTCAACTTACGCTCCACTTCATCCAACGTAACGAACGGAGTACCTTCGGGCATTGTTTTCACAATCACTTCATTGCCTTTAATCTTTCCGGCATCGAAGCAATGCAACGGCTGACCGAAAGCATGAACGATATAGTTCGTAATATCCACTACATTATTAATAGGGCGCACACCGATCAGGCGCAATTTGTTTTGCAGCCATTCCGGACTCTCCTTCACCGTTACACCTTTCACGGTAACACCGGCATAATGCGGACAAGCTTCGCTGTTTTCAACCTTCACTTCGATATTCAAGTCATGGTTTTCCACTTTAAAGCCATCCACTGACGGGCGCTGTAAAGTTGCCTGACGACCGTTCTGAATCAGATAAGCATACAGGTCACGAGCTACCCCATAGTGAGAGCAGGCATCCGCACGGTTAGGCGTGATGTCCACTTCCAGTACATAATCGCTCTTGATATTATAATAATCCTTGGCAAGCGTACCCGGAACAGCAGTTTCCGGCAATACGATGATACCTGCATGATCCGTACCGATCCCGATTTCGTCTTCAGCACAAATCATACCTGTAGATTCTACCCCACGGATTTTTGATTTCTTGATGGTAAAACATTCGTCACCGTCATAAAGTTTCGTACCTAAAGTAGCTACCACCACTTTCTGTCCGGCAGCCACATTCGGGGCACCACAAACAATCTGTACCGGTTCACCGTCTCCCAGATTAACAGTAGTAATATGCAAATGGTCAGAATTAGGATGTTCCGTGCAGGTCAGCACTTCACCGATCACAAGTCCTTCCAAACCACCTTTAATGGTTTGCACTTCTTCTACACCACCTGTTTCCAAGCCGATAGAAGTCAACGCAGCAGCCGTTTCATCGGGCGTCAGGTCGAAGTTGACATACTCTTTCAGCCAGTTATAAGAGATATTCATATACTTAATTTTTTATTGTTTCTCAAAAAGATTCGCAAAGTTAATAAGATTTTTCGGTTGACCGAGAAGGTTTGATAAAAAATTGCGCGTTATTTCACCACAGGGACGCAACTAGAACGGCAAAGGTCCATCCCCCGGTGCTCCGAACGGATTCGCTGTCTGCGGTGCAAAATCAGGCGCGGGAGGAGGTACGGAACCTGCATTACCTGTATTCATTTTCGATCCTAACATAGCCCCGGCAGGCTCACCCGGCATCGGGATAACCATATCGTCCTCCGGATTGGAGAAACGGGTAAATTCTCCCTTAAACCGGAGCAACACCTCGCCTACCGCACCATTACGATGCTTGGCGATGACAATCTCCGCCATACCACGCAGGTCATTACCACGATCATCCTGATAAATCTTATAGTATTCCGGACGGTGGATAAAGCACACCATATCGGCATCCTGCTCGATGGCTCCCGATTCACGAAGGTCACTCAACTGCGGACGTTTACCATCAATACCTTCACGACTTTCCACACCACGATTCAACTGCGACAGTGCGATAATCGGAATATTCAACTCTTTCGCCAGTCCTTTCAACGAACGGGAAATGGTACTAACCTCTTCCTGACGGCTACCAAACGCCATACCGCTCGCATTCATCAACTGAAGGTAGTCAATAATAATGATTCTCACCCCATGTTCACGTACCAGACGACGCGCTTTCGTTCGAAGTTCAAATACAGACAGAGACGGAGTATCATCCACGTAAAGCGGTGCATCCATCAGATTCTTCAGTTTATAGTCCAATTGCTGCCATTCATAATTTGCCAACTGTCCACTTTTGATCTTCTCACTCGGAATCTCACAGACATTCGCAATCAAACGGTTCACCAACTGAACGTTACTCATTTCAAGCGAGAACAACGCCACCGGGTTCCGATAATCGACAGCAATATTCTTAGCCATAGAAAGGACAAAGGCGGTCTTACCCATCGCAGGACGTGCAGCGATAATGATAAGGTCGGAATTCTGCCAACCGGAAGTCATCTTGTCTAGCTTTGTAAAACCACTCTCAAGACCACTCAAACCGTCGGTTCGCGCCGCAGCCTTCTGAATCAGCTTATAGGCTTCGTCAATCACCGGATTGATCTGCGTATAATCCTTTTTCATGTTCTGCTGCGAAATCTCAAAAAGTTTACCTTCCGCTTCCTGCATCAAGTCGTCCACATCCAGCGTTTCATCGAACGCCTTACTCTGGATATTGCTTGTAAACGTAATCAGCTCACGCGCCAGAGATTTCTGTGCAATAATACGGGCGTGATACTCAATATGCGCTGATGAAGCCACCTTACTACTCAATTGAGTAATATAGAACGGGCCTCCCACCTCTTCCAGTTCTCCGCGTTTGCTAAGTTGTTCCTTTACAGTCAGAATATCCACCGGCTTCTGATTCACCGCAAGATCGGTGATAGCAGAATAAATCAACTGATGCCGGCGTTCGTAAAAAGATTCGGGACGAAGAATCTCACTCACCAATGAGTAAGCATCCTTTTCAATCATCAAAGCTCCCAGAACTGCTTCTTCCAGTTCAGGTGCCTGCGGCTGAATACGACCATAATCATTTACCGGTTGTACCTTAGTAGACTTTGTATTGCGGGTATTTCTTTTCTGTTCGGCCATGAAAAACTTTTATGATTTATGAATTTTGATTTATGATTTATGATTGGATGGCTTCCATTGGCAGGCTTTTTCCAATCGGAACGACAAAGATAGAATATAATAATGAAGAATGAATAAAGAAAAATGAAGATTTTAGTATCTTTGCCACAACATCGCAATTTAGCAACCCATAAATCATAATTCATAAATCATAAATCAAATGCTCGCTTTTCCTAATATCAAAATAAACCTGGGACTTTCCATCACGGAAAAACGCCCGGACGGATATCACAATCTGGAAACCGTTTTCTATCCGGTAGCCCTCGAAGACGCTCTCGAAATCCGTACTTCTTCTGAAACAGAAAAGAAGATTACCCTCCACCAGTATGGCATGGAGATAGCCGGCAATCCGGAAGACAACCTGGTGGCAAAGGCCTATTCATTGCTGGATAAGGAGTTTCATCTTCCCCCTGTCGAAATTCATTTGTATAAGCATATTCCCTCGGGAGCCGGACTGGGGGGCGGTTCATCCGATGCCGCTTTTATGCTAAAGTTGCTCAACGATCATTTTCAGCTGGAATTATCCGAAGAACAGCTGGAGGTATATGCCGCCACTTTGGGAGCGGACTGTGCTTTCTTTATTAAAAACAAGCCGACCTATGCCGAAGGAATCGGAAACCTGTTCTCACCAATCGAGCTTTCATTAAGCGGTTACCAAATCATGATTGTCAAACCGAACGTTTTCGTTTCTACCCGGGAAGCTTTTTCAAATATTCATCCCCACCGTCCGGAATATCCGGTCAAAGAGGCAATCCTGCGTCCAGTTGCAGAATGGAAGGATATCCTAATCAATGATTTTGAAGCAAGTGTATTCCCGCAACATCCCGTTATTGGGGAAATTAAAAGAGAACTCTATCATCAAGGAGCGATCTACGCCTCCATGAGCGGCTCCGGCTCTTCAGTGTTCGGACTGTTCGCCCCCGGAACTTCTTTACCGGAAACAATAGGAGAAAGCGACGTTTTCTGTTTCAAAGGAAAGCTATAAACATAGTTTTGTTCGCCCAGTATGGGCGAACAAAAAACGGTACCACGACTCACGTCGTAGTACCGTCACAACACAAACACAAAATAAAACACGACAAAACTACTATGCAATCTTTCCTGTCTATGCCGGGGAGGCATAAGTACTATTTACGTATATTCGCATACTCATAAACAGCTTCAGGTCGATTAGCATCAAATAAACAAATCGCATGCACGATTTGTTTAATCTTTTATGTTTATTTTAAAACAAATCTCTTTTATTGAATCCCTCTTTCACGGAGTTTCAGCTGCCAGTTCCATGCAGAACGTAAAGTATCTTCCAAAGTTTCTACAGCCTTCCAACCCAGTTCCTGGTTTGCGAAATCCGGATTCGCCCAAACTTTTTCAATATCACCAGCACGACGTCCGACAATCTGATAATTCAATTTTACGCCGGTGGCTCTTTCAAAGCCATTTATTAATTCCAATACAGAAACGCCACGTCCTGTACCGATATTGAACACTTCCACTTTTTCTTTTTGTGTCTTTTCCAAGATACGACGGATAGCGATCACGTGGGCTTTAGCCAAGTCAACAACATTGATAAAGTCACGGATACAAGAACCGTCCGGTGTATCATAATCATCACCAAACACACTTAGTTTCTCACGGATGCCGATGGCGGTTTGGGTCAGATATGGAATCAGGTTTTGAGGAACCCCATTAGGCAGTTCACCCAACAATGCCGTAGGATGCGCACCAATCGGATTGAAATAGCGCAGCATAATCGCATTGATCGGAGCACCTGAAGCTACCGTATCACGAATAATCTCTTCATTGATCTGTTTCGTATTTCCGTATGGCGATTCCGCTTTCTTAATCGGAGCCTTTTCTGTCACCGGCAATTCATCCGGCTGGCCATATACCGTACAGGAAGAAGAGAACACAATACCTTCTACTCCATGTTTTGGCATCAGTTCGAGAAGGTTAATCAAAGAAACCAGGTTATTACGGTAGTAAAGCAACGGTTTCTGTACCGATTCTCCTACTGCTTTGCTCGCTGCAAAGTGAATGATCGCCTTAATTCCTTTATATTTTGTAAATACTGCATCAAGACCAGCAAAGTCCAGGCAATCCAGCTTTTCAAAAACTGGGCGAATACCGGAAACTTTCTCTATATTGTCAACAACGTCAGCACTTGAATTTGATAAATTATCGATGATGATTACTTCATATCCACTGTTTTGTAGTTCTACAACAGTATGAGACCCTATGTATCCTGTCCCGCCTGTTACTAAAATTCTTTCTTTCATATACTTTATAAAAATGGTTAGTTTCTCGGCTTATCATTGTTTGAGTTACAAATGTATGGAAATAAAATGGAATAGCAATAATTTGCCACAATTTTATTTGCTGAAAAGTAATTTAGGTACGATTGGGTGGCAATCAGGTATAAAAAAGAATTGGAAACTCAAAGCTGTATGACGCCATACAGCAGAGCTTCCAATCCCCTATTTAATTATCAACTGTAAATCCTTACACCACGCCGGAGAATCCCATGAATGCCATAGCAAGCAAACCGGCGGTAATCAAGGCAATCGGAGTGCCTTGCATTCCTTTAGGTACTTTCACGAGGCTCATCTGTTCGCGCAATCCGGCAAAAAGCACCAGTGCCAGACCGAAACCGATGGCCGTAGAAAACGCGTACACAACACCTGTCAGCAGGTCGTAGTCTTTCTGAATCACCAGGATAGCCACACCAAGAATACAACAGTTGGTTGTAATCAAAGGCAAGAACACGCCCAAAGCCTGATACAGAGCAGGCGATACTTTTTTCAGAATGATTTCCACCATCTGCACCAATCCGGCAATGACCAGAATGAACGTAATCGTCTGCAAATATCCCAGCCCGAAAACATCCAACACAAACTTCTGAATCAGGAAGGTAACGATGGTAGCGATGGTCAACACGAAAGCAACCGCAGCGCTCATACCCATCGCAGTCTCTACTTTCTTAGATACGCCCAGGAACGGACAGATACCCAAGAACTGCGACAACACGATGTTGTTTACAAAGATTGCCGAAATAAATATCAATATATATTCCATATTCTTTTCTTATTTAATTGAATTAGGCTTTCTTGAAACTGTTAATCAGCGCAATGAGGTATCCCAAAGCGATGAAAGCACCCGGAGCCAATACAAATACCAACATTCCATATTCTTCCGGCATGATGGTCAGATCGAAAATCTTACCGGTTCCCAGAAATTCACGGACAGCACCCAGCAATGTCAGGGCAATGGTGAAACCAAGTCCCATGCCGATACCGTCGAACATAGAAGCAACTGCGTTATTCTTGGCGGCGAATGCTTCGGCACGTCCCAACACAATACAGTTCACTACAATCAACGGGATGAAAAGTCCGAGCGTAGCGTACAGTCCCGGCACGTATGCCTGCATCACCATTTGAAGCAAGGTTACGAAAGACGCGATCACCACGATAAACGACGGGATACGCACCATATCCGGAATCAGGTTCTTGATTAAAGAGATCACCACATTCGAGCAGATCAAAACGAACATGGTAGCCAGTCCCATACCCATACCATTGATGGCCGACGAAGTCGTACCCAATGTAGGACACATACCGAGCAGGAGTACAAACGTAGGATTCTCTTTGATAATCCCGTTCATCATTACTTTAAAGTTATTCATATCTGTCTCCTTTCTTATTTAGCACTGACCGAATCAGTAAGTTCAACTTTTATCGTAGCTCCCGTAGCAGTGTCAGAGTCTGCGCCTGTAGCCTTTTGAGAAGCACCGCTGACACCATTCACTTTACCACCTTCTGCCTTATAAGCCTGATAAGCAGCATTTACAGCATTCAAAAACGCACGTGAAGTAATGGTAGAAGCTGTAATGGCATCCACCGCTCCCCCATCTTTGCTGACGGTCAACGGAGCTTCACCCGGATTCATCCCCAAAATAGACTTTTTACTCTCTTCATGAGACACAGCCTGTTCTCCCTTGGCCGGGTCGTATGCTCCGAACCATTTGTCGGCTTTAGAACCCAGTCCCGGAGTTTCCGCGTGAGCGAGTAACGAGTAATTATAGATTTTACCTTCGGCGTTAAAGCCTACCAACACTTTCAGTTCGCCACCAAATCCCATTGATTTAGCTTCGACGGCCGTTCCTACCAATTCTTCGCCGTTCTTAGCCGGATAAACGATAAAGTCAACATTCTTCTTTCCGTCTTTCTCGCTGAAGATCGTATCGCTTTCCGCTACCGGATTATTGGTAAATTCGGGAAGAACCTTTTTCAAAGCCTCGTTCAGTGTCTTCGCATTCGCTTCGGCAATGGGGCCTTTTGTCAGTTCATTTACATAAGCCAGCAACGCTACGGAGACAGCAGTCACGCCCGTAAGTACCAGCAACATATTCTTTAAAGATGATTCTAACTTTTTCATTTCTTCTTCGCTACCTCCCCAAAGCGTTTTGGTTTACAATAGGTATTAATCAGCGGAGTGAACGCATTCATAATCAGGATGGCGAACGACATACCTTCGGGATAAGCACCGAACAGACGGATGACAACCGTCAGCAGACCGATACATACACCATAAATCAACATTCCTTTCTTACTCATCGGAGAAGTCACATAGTCGGTTGCCATAAAGACAGCACCCAGCATCAGACCACCGGAGAGCAACTGCAATATCGGAGAAACATATTTTTCCGGATCTGCCAAGTGCATGATACCTGCAAAGATAAACACGGTAGCCAGGATAGACACAGGAATATGCCAGGTAATGATCTTCTTCCAGAGCATATAAACCAGTCCGATCAATAGAGCCAATGCACTCACTTCACCCAAGCATCCGCCATTCTGTCCGATCAGCAAACTCAATGCATCCGGAATCTGGTTTAAAGCATCCATAGCCGCACTTTTATCTGCAGCATGAATCGCTTGTTTCATCAATGCCAGCGGAGTGGCACCGGTGGTAGCATCCGTATAGGCGGTCAACTGTCCGACTACCGGCCAGCTGGTCATCTGTACCGGGAAAGAAAGCAACAGGAACACACGTCCTGCCAGTGCCGGATTAAAAGGATTGCAACCTAATCCGCCGAAAGACATTTTTCCTACACCGATAGCAAACAGTGCACCCAGAATGATAATCCAGATAGGGAGATTAGACGGTAAGTTGAATGCCAGCAACACACCTGTGATGATGGCAGAGCCGTCGCAGATGGTGGTGGTAGGTTTCTTCATTAAATATTTCCCGATCGCCCATTCGAAGAACAAACAAGCTGCAACGGAAGTAGCCGTGACAATCAGGGCACCCAGTCCGAAGAAATAGAGAGACACCAGAAAAGCCGGAATCAGTGCGATCAGCACGCCATACATATTTTTCTGTACGCTGTCTCCGCCATGAACGTGGGGTGATAGTGATACGATTAATTTATTTTCCATATTCGTTATTTTTTAGCTTGACGTGCACGAATCATAGCACCTACTTTGCCTTTGCCCAGACGACAGTAGTCGAGCAACGGACGGTTGGCAGGACAAGTGAACTGGCAAGAGCCGCACTCGATACAATCCATGATTCTTTCTTTTTCCATTGTTTCAAAATCTCCGTTTTCGGACAAGGCTCCGAGCAAGTACGGTTCCAGTCCCATCGGACAGGCACTCACGCACTTCGCGCAACGGATACAAGTCTGCGCCTCACCACGTTTGGCTTCCTTCTGATTCATAATCAGGATACCGGAACTGCCCTTCGCAGTAGGAACCTCGATATTTACGAGCGCCTTACCCATCATCGGACCGCCACCGATCACCTTACCCGTATCTTCGGGCAGACCACCGCAAGCGTCAATCAACTGTTTCATCGGTGTACCGATACGAGCCAGGAAGTTGGAAGGTTTCGCAACCGACTTTCCTGTCACGGTAATCACACGTTCGAACAACGGCTTATTTTTCTGTACAGCTTCATAAACGGCAAATGCTGTTCCCACGTTCTGCACGACTGCTCCCGTAGAGATAGGCAATGCACCGCTCGCCACCTGACGTTTGGTAATCGCGTCGATCAGCTGCTTTTCACCTCCTTGCGGATATTTCACCTTCAAGGGCACTACTTCGATACCTGCATAGCTGGAAGCCACTTTGGTCATCAGTTCGATAGCATCCGGCTTATTATTTTCGATTCCGATAAATGCCTTGTTCACTTTCACCGCTTTCATCAGGATAGAAACCCCCACCATGATTTCTTCCGCGTGTTCCAGCATCAGCTGATGGTCGGCAGTCAGGTAAGGTTCACACTCTACGGCATTGATAATCACACATTCAGCCTTGAAAGAAGGAGGAGGACAAAGTTTCACCTGCGTAGGGAAACAAGCACCGCCCAGACCTACGATTCCAGCATCGGCAATCTTCTTCACGATCTCTTCTGCGGAAAGTTCACACTCTTTCACCAGTGTGGTGCTACGGTCGATTGTTTCTTCCCATTCGTCGCCTTCCACATCAATGAAGATGGCAGGTTTCGCATAACCGCTGGCATCGACTATGGTATCAATCTTCGCCACTTTACCACTGACCGAAGAGTGAATTGCTGCCGAAACAAAGCCGGCAGGTTCGGCAATCCGTGTGCCTACCTTTACCACATCCCCTTTCGCTACAACCGGTTTTGCAGGCGCACCGATATGCTGCCCCAGCAAAATAACAGCCTTTGCAGGAACTTCCGCTGTGATAATAGGTTGATGTGCCGACAATTTATTTTCGTGTGGATGAACTCCACCAATTGAAAATGTCTTTAACATACAGTTCTGTATTTTTTTCTGTTATTATTCTGTTACTTTCGGAGCTTCTGTAGCCTTTGCAGCAGGAGTTTCCACTTTTGTAGCCGGTTTCGGAGCAGCCGGAGCTTCTTCTTTCGGTTTCCGCGGCGGGAAATTCAACTCGATAATGCTATTCTGCGGACAAACTTCCACACATTTCCGGCAAGATTTACACTTGTTCGGATCGATGTAAGCCAAATTGTTTTCCAGCGTAATAGCCTCGAACGGACAAGTCTTCACACACTTGCCACAGCCGATACAGCTCACTGTACAAGCCTTACGTGCCACAGCTCCCTTGTCTTTATTCACACAAGAGATATACACGCGGCGTGACTTCTTTCCTTGCGGACGGATTTCGATGATCGCTTTCGGGCAAGCCTTCACACAGGCGCCACAAGCGGTACATTTCGCTTCATCCACTTCCGGAAGCCCCGTTTCAGGATTCATGTGGATGGCATCGAACTGACAAGCAGCCACACAGTCGCCACACCCCAGACATCCGTAACTACATCCCGTTTCCCCACCATACAGCGAAGCGGCAATAGCACAACTCTTCGCACCATCATATTGGTTGGTACGCGGACGATTGGCACACGTTCCGTTACATCTTACCACTGCTACCATCGGTTCAGCTTCACCGGCTGCAAGTCCGAGGATATCAGCAATTTGTGCCATGACAGGTTGTCCACCTACGGGGCAGAATTTACCATCCAGCGAACCGGCTTTGACGCAAGCGTCGGCAAATCCGCTACAACCGGGATAGCCACATCCACCACAATTAGCCTGGGGAAGCACTTCTCCCACCTGAGCAATCCGCGGGTCTTCATACACGGCAAATTTCTTGGAAGCCACATAAAGAATAGCGGCCAGCACGAGCGCTATAGCTCCCAATGAAATCACTGCAATCAGAATCAAATTCATAATGTTTTTAGTTATTTATTGGTTTTATAGTAAATGAAAATTGTTGTTTGAGTCGCGTTTTATTGAGCCACAAAACGAAATAATAAGGTATAAGGACAGCCAGAGAAAGAAGTGCTGCATACAACTCATTCTCTATCCACGCCATCAAAAGAAACAATGAAAATATAAGAAGTACGAAAGGAAGTACGAAAGCCAATACCACTGCCATCATGCCCATCGACGTTTCGCCGACCACCATCACCTTCTCTCCCACCTGATAGGAAGAAGCCGCGGTATCTATAATATCTATGATTTTGTCCTTACTATCCGCCGAGGAACAATGCCCCTTTGCGCTACAAGCCGCGCAAGCCGATGTCTGGACAATCCTCACCGACAGATGAGAACCTTGGATGTTTTCCACAATACCTAGATGCTTTATAGTATTATTCGTCATTTTGCAAACTCCGCATTACAAATCGCGGCAAATTTAATCATTATTTGTGAACTACGAAGCATTCCCCCAACTTTTTCTACATAATAAATTGTTATTTTTTGCGTTTTCGTTATCGCACACGAAAAAGATATAGCTACCATTTGATATTTTTCAAGAATGGCAAATAGACATCCTAAACAAAAAATCCCAGCCGTTTTATTTCTTCAGCCGGGATTTTCTATCAATTATTTCACAGATTACTCCACTATCCATTTCTCAATATTACGCATTTTCGCGTTAAAGTTCTATATTTCAAACTCCGACTCTACCGCATTGGTGTTCGCATAAAAGGGAAGCAAAAATTTAATAAATCCTTCCTCTACTTCGCGATTAGGGAAGCCTAAACTATAAATTCCAAATTCTTCGTCATACCCTTTTATAGTGAGATAACCGCTCTGATAAATGACCGGAATGGGATTGTCCGATGTTGAATCAATACTGTTCAATACAGCGGCACTCGTTTCCTCATGCGCCATACGTTCCAAGTCATAATGATGTTTTTTCAGCAACTCCACTAGATAAGTAGGAGTTCCCGTTTCAAACCAATAACTACCGAACTCTCTATATTTAAAAGTATTAAGCAAGCTGAACGGATTATATATTCCGATAGAATTGTATGTAAAATGATAGCCATCATAGTACTCCCTCAATCTATTGCACAGTTCACCATAAGTCAGCTCCTTTGCATCCGCCAGTTCATGCAGTTCAATTTCCAGATTATCATGCAATTCTTTTTCAGAAACTCCGCAAAGATCCACGTATTGCTTCCGCATTGAGATGTCATCGAGATTATTTAAATCGCTGAACACGCTTACCTTACCAAATTTCGTCACTCCCGTCAAAAATGCAAACTGAATACAACCATCCATGGTCTTCAGCACACTATAAAAAGCTTTCATGGTATTACGGAATTCCTTCTGAAGCTCCTCGTTACCTATTGCTTGTAACATGGGCTTATCATATTCATCTATCAGAATGACCACACGCTGCCCGGTTTGCTCATAAGCCCGTTCAATAAGGCCGCGAAAACGCAATGCAAAAGTTGTTTCCGACGGAGCGGTGCCATATTGCTGTTCCCATTTCTCCAATGTGAAATTCAATATACTATCCAGGCTCTCCCGCGTATCATACTTCTCCGTATTAAGATCGATATGAAAAATGGGATATGTAGTCCAATCCTTTTCCAGCTTTTCCATGGCCAAGCCCTCAAAAAGTTCTTTCTTGCCCAAGAAATACGCTTCAAGCGTAGATATCAACAGACTTTTTCCAAAACGACGGGGACGGCTCAAGAAATAATAACTGCCTGTCTTCACCATCTGATAAATCAAAGCAGTCTTATCAATATAGAAATAACCGTCTTTCCGGATTTTTTCAAAGTTCTGTATGCCAATGGGGTATATCTTGCTACTCATACGCTTCTTTTTCTTAAATTATAAAAATTACCAGACAAATCTTCCATATCAATCTTATTTTTCACAAAGCTACAAAAAAAATCCATTCATAAAGACCGCAGGCGGGAAACTTTTTCCCGCCTGCCGCTTTTACCTTATCTGTTTTTTCACCGTTCTCCTCTCTCCTCCTCTTTTCTTCTCCTGTATCGAAAATACATTCTCCTCCATTCATCCCAGATAACCCCGGCTTCCTCTTCATTGAAGGCATCCAGACAGCACTCCACCACTTTTACGTAATCACTCAATGGGCGTTTTGCCCCTTTTTTAAATCATTAAAAGTAGAGTGGCCGATGTGTACGCTCTTGCATATTTCGTCATTTTTCAAATCCGTACGCTTTTGCAACTCTCCTATGTAAACTCCTAAAGCTACATAAAAACCTTTTTCATTTTCCATTCTTTTTTATTGTTAAAATTACACCGTAACGGTTAATTATTTTCACTTTCATCCCAACATGTCGGGACGATGTCTATTTTGCATTTACTAATTTTACGCCGTGTTTTGAAACACACTCATATTTTTTTGCAAAAATAAATATTTTAACTTGAAACAAAAAGAAAAAGATGCCAAACAACTACAGAATGTCCTATTTCATGCCACCTATCGCTCCTATCAAAGACAAACAAGGCCGACTGATGACTCCTCCCACGCTTATCCCCTTCTGCGAAGTCTCCATCGAACAAGTTTTCCAAATGATTACTTGCAACGAGAATCTCAAAGCCCTGACCGAACAAGTACGCAACTCCGAAGATATACGAACCGCCAAAGCGTCATTACTACCGTATGTGACCCCCTGCGGCACATTCACCCGCCGTAGCAGTAAGGATTTCGTCTCCCCGTCTCACCTGGTGATAGTAGATGTGGACGGTCTCCACTCTTATCAGGAAGCAGTGGAAATGCGACGTATGCTCTATGACGATCCTCTCCTACAACCTGTACTCACCTTTGTCAGCCCCAGCGGACTGGGTGTAAAGGCATTTGTTCCCTGCCATTATTCCTCCACGACAAATGACATCCCAAATATCACAGACAACATGAGTTGGGCGATGCGGTACGTAGAGACGGCATACAATACGGTAACAGCAGTTTCTTCCGAAACAAAATCCAAAGTAGATTTCTCCGGCAAAGACCTCGTGAGATCCTGTTTCCTTAGTTACGACCCGGAAGCATTGTTCAGAACCACCAACGAATAAATCATAAATCAAAAATCATAAATCAAAATGACCGATATTGAATCTTTACGCCGTCTCACCGAAGCAGTCGAAACGGCAGGAGCGGACATTGCTCCCACTTATCTTGAATACGTACAATTGTCATTCGCCATCGCAACGGATTGCGGCGAAGCAGGACGTGAGTTTTTTCACCGCCTGTGCCGGGTATCTCCCAAGTATCAGCGCGAACATGCCGAACGGGTATTCTCCAACGCACTCCACACCCAACGTGGAGAAGTGCACCTGGGCACCGCTTTCCACCTTGCCGAAGCGACGGGAGTAAGCATCTGCATAGAAGAAATGCCCAAACATCCCACAGGTACAAAAGGTACAGCAGGTACAGCACGCAAATTTCCCCCACACACGGGCGCGCATAATAAGGTGGGAAATGACAATATCTCCGATGATAAAGAAGGGGAAGAAGAACTATTACCAGGCAGTGAACCACAACATCAATTGCCCACTTTTCCGGAAAACGACTGGCCGGAATTTTTGCAACGTATCATAAAAGCCGGGAGCAACCCAATACAACACGACATCATGTTATTGGGAGCGCTCACTGCCCTGGGTGCTTGTATGTCGCGCCACGTGCGATGCCTATATGGCGGCAAATACCATCACCCCAGCCTCCAATGTTTCGTAGTGGCTCCTTCGGCTTCCGGCAAAGGTATCCTTTCCTACATCCGCTTACTCGTGGAACCTATCCACGACGAGATCCGCAAAGAAGTGGCCATACAGATGAAAGCATACAAAAAAGAGAAAGCCGAGTATGATGCAATGGGAAAAGAACGAACCAAAAAGGAGGCTCCACAAATGCCCCCTAACAGGATGTTCCTCATTTCGGGCAACAACACCGGTACGGGTATCCTACAAAACATCATGGACTCCGACGGAACCGGACTTATCTGCGAAGCGGAAGCGGACACTCTTTCCACCGCCATCGGATCGGACCACGGTCATTGGAGCGATACCCTGCGCAAAGCGTTCGACCACGACCGCTTGTCCTACAACCGCCGCACCGACCAGGAATACCGGGAAGTGAAGAAAAGCTATCTTTCCGTCCTGATTTCGGGTACGCCGTCGCAAGTGCAAACTTTCATTCCGACGGCAGAAGACGGATCATACTCCCGCCAATTATATTATTACATGTGCGGAATCAGTAAATGGATCAGCCAATTTATGGACAACGAGATAGATTGGGAGGAGATATTCACCGCTATGGGACTGGAATGGAAAGAAAAGTTGAGCGTGATAAAATCGCACGGCATTCATACCCTGCAACTCACGGATGAACAAAAAGAAGAAATCGACACCGTCTTTTCCGACTTGTTTGAACGCTCCAGTGTAGCTAATGGAAGGGAAATGTATAGTTTTGTGGCACGTCTGGCTGTCAATCTATGCAGAATCATGTCGGAAGTAGCCGTATTGCGTGCTCTCGAAAGCCCGCAGCCCTACGACTTCAAGACCTCCCCCACCTCTCCTTTCACACCGGACAAGGAGATTCCTGCGGACAACCGCAAAGATGACATCATCACTCGTTGGGATGTATCCATTTCACAGGAAGACTTTCATGCTGTGCTTAGTCTTGCGGAACCTCTCTACTGTCATGCCACGCATATTCTATCGTTCCTCCCCAATACAGAAATCAGCCACCGTCCTAATGCCGATCGTGATTATCTTTTCCAGAAACTGGGTGATGAATTTACTCGTACCCAGTTACTGGAAGAAGCAGTTGCCATGGGAATTAAAGAAAACACAGCCCTCACTTGGCTGAAACGGCTCACCAAACACGGAAAATTAATCAGTATGGACGGTAAAGGGTTGTATACGCGTGCGTGTGTGTATGAGTGAACCGGAAAAAGTGTACCTACTGTACCCGTTTTATTTACGGATGCAGTAGTCATTTCAATTACCACATCCGTTTTGACTGAAACAATCGTTTGTCATGCATAAAGCATCGCTTTAGGAGGTGTAAAGCTAAGCTTTAGACATCGTAAAGCGGTGCTTTATACACCATAAAGCGACGCTTAATTTAGGGCTCTCCTAAAGCATCCACAATGACTCTCACCTCCAACGGTGTGAATGAGCGTCGCTTTGATTCGTAACCTAAGTCGTACAGGCGTTGCAGAAGTCCGGGACACAAAGAGATCCATTTCTTCATCTTTCGATAGGCAGCGATGTCAGTTAGTTGCGGAGAATAGAGTTGCGCCAGTTCCATGCGCCCGTAAGCACGTATTTTAAATTCACTCATGATAGATATATTTCTGATTTACTGTTACAAAAATAACAAAAAACGACTATATAGCCAACGTTTTTCCATTGAATAACCGACTATAATGACAAATAACCGACCGCTACCAGACACAACCGTGCACAGCTGATTTCCGGGAGATCCGGAGTAGTATTTTTGTATCGTCGAAAGGGAAAAGAATCCCCGGACAATATGTTTAACCCTTTAATTTATTGTTTTATGATTCGTTACAAAATTTATCAGAACCAGCAGAAGAAAGGCTTGAATGCGGGTAAGTGGTTCGCCCGTGCAGTAAGCGACGAGACGTTTGATTTGGCAAAGCTTGCCGAACACATGTCGAAGCACAATTCACCGTATTCCGGTGGTGTCATCAAAGGTGTGCTTTCGGATATGGTAGATTGCATCAAGGAATTGTTGCTGGATGGCAAATGTGTGAAAATCGATGATCTTGCCATTTTTGGTGTGGGTATTCGCAGTAAGGCTGCCGATACGTTGGAAGAGTTCTCGTTGGAGAAGAATATTAGCGGCATGCGTCTGAAAGCTCGTGCCACCGGTAATCTGTCGACCAATAATCTGAAACTCGACAGCCAGTTGAAGCAGCAGGCGGAATATCAGAAACCGACAACTGCCGGAGGAGGTTCTGATTCGGGTGATAACCCTGATCCGAAACCGGACGGAGGCGGCGAAGCGCCTGACCCGGCTGCTTAAAAGGTTCACCACAGAGGACATAGATTTCCACAGATTATATTGAATTGGTAGTTGCTAAAATAGTCGATTATTTATCTGTGTGAGTCTGTGTAGATCTGTGGTAAATCCATGGCAAACCTACGGTAAATCTGTGGTAAAAGAAAACTATTATTAATTTATTTAAAACCTGTTATTGTATGAGTAAATCATCATCTCCCCGCTCCGTATGGAGCTTAGTTCTCAAAATCATTATCACTGTAGCCACCGCCATCGGAGGTGTGTTCGGAATACAAAGTTGCATGTAATCCCATGCGGACTATTACATTAATTATCATTCATTGCAGTGCCACGCCGGAAGGAAAGTCCCTTTCGGCGGAGGCTTGCCGACAGGATCATATCTTGTACCGTGGTTTCCGTGATATTGGCTATCATTTTTACATTACTCGTGATGGGGAGATCCACCGGGGACGTGCGTTAGAAAAGGTCGGGGCACACTGCTGTAATCATAATGCCCATTCGATTGGTGTTTGTTATGAGGGAGGACTGGATGCGAACGGGAAACCGAAAGATACGCGTACATTGGAGCAAAAAGGAGCTTTGCTCGCTTTGTTGAGGGAGTTGAAAAGACAGTTTCCGAAAGCGTTGATTGTGGGACACCGGGACTTGAATCCAATGAAAGGATGTCCATGCTTTGATGCGGTGAAAGAGTATTCTCAAGTAATTTCTTGTCAAAAGTAGCTCTTTTTAGATTTCCACCACAGCCTTATTATATAAAAAAATATCAACGATCTTCACAGACAGTTGGTATTTTGGAAATCATATAAGTGTTAACACTTATATGAAGAGCAAGATTAGGACAATACCACTGTATTGCTCCTAATCTACTAAATGCAGGGATTCATGTTTGTCACATGAATCTAGGGACCTACATTTTTCCATCTCACTGTAAATGCTCAATTTTAACATAACGTATTAAAAAGCACTTTCAGTACTTCTTATTCATTGTTTTTCATCGTTTAACGAGCATAAGCTCCATCTTTAGCCTCAAAGATGACAGATGGTTCAATCACTTCCACAGTATGCCATGCCCCCTTAGGTACCTGACAACCATACTTGGCTTCTATAGGATTGAGATGGATACGCTGTACTTCTCGATACTCAACCATACGAGCTACATCTTGTACACTCATCCCCTTCTGAAAATCATCCGTATCCTTCTCATACGAAACGACTTCCTCATAAATTACTTCGTCCAACTTACCACACAGGCAGATTACTGTTTCGGTAGTATCTTCATGTCGATGAATGGGCACAACTGTACCCGGAAGTAGCGCGTTAAGCATTCGCTGGCTGGTATCGGCAGGTGAGGTACGCAAATCGAAGTTCTGACGCAAACGTGGATTCTCCATAGCTTGCTCAAATAACTTATCTAAAAATTCTTTATCAAATTCCATAATCGTTATTGTTTCAATGATATGAGATATTCTTCATGTAAACGATAGTATTTTTTCATGAACAATATGTAAGCAATAGCTAATACAGCTGATACACCCACCAGATATAACCAATGAGCAAACACCGTATCGGAACAAAGATAGATAAATCCTAGAGAAATCACTAATTGCATAACCGTATACAACAATGCAACTTTTACATGCCCCACTTTCAACTCATTAGCCATAATCTGATAAGCATGTTTACGATGTGCCTCGCCCAAGTTCTCGTGCAACATAATACGATGTACAATAGTCAGACAGCCATCCACACCATATACCAACAGGAATATCAGCCAAGTAATATCCGTTGTCTTGATCATCACATTACCTAACAGAAACAGTATGATAAAAGCAATGCCGATAGAGCCGACATCTCCTGCAAAGCATTTCGCTTTCCCTTTCGGACGGAAATTGAAAATACAAAACACCAATGAAGCAAGAACCGTAGATATGATCAAACTCTGTTCTACAAAAACGCCATTTATATTCACCAGTGCCAACGGTATCAATACAGCCAAAGAGTATCCTGCTGTGATACCATTGATTCCATCCATGAAGTTTATCACATTCGTGGCACCGACATAGACTATTAGTGCCAGTAATATTATCCACCACATCGACCAATGCAATATGCCGAGCTGATAGAATGCCATTGCGGCAGCTGCAAACTGAGCGACCAATCTTACAGAGTCCGGTAATGAATGGATGTCATCTACAAAGCTAATGCCTGCTACAAGTGTCAAGCCGACTAGAAACCAAGGATATTGAAATCCGAAGAAGGCACTCCAAATCCATATACCAATCAAGAATATTATACCTCCACCACGCAATACAATCGTAGAGTGTGATGAGCGTTCGTTGGGTTTGTCAATAATGTTACACTTATCCGCAATACGGAAATAGAGGAGTTCTGCTATGAGAAGCAGAATAAAAATAATAATGTATGTTATCATATGAATCAGTTTTGTCTGAATATATCCGGAATGATCTTATCCTTATTTATAACTCATGTATATATTAAAAAATTATAGTTTTCAAAAATCTCAACGTAACACATTGTAAATAACCCCCAATAATTCGTTTCTTCTTCCGCTTCAAATTTTATAATTCGTTAGTACATCCAACGGTTCCCAACCAAGTTCTTTACGTGCTTTCTCATTACTAAAAGTGAGATTCTTGGTCATCTTTTCTAATTTATAGCTATTGATAGGAGCTATTCTCCCTAAAAAAAGATCACCGGCTAAAGCCATACACTTAGCCATCCACATTGGAATACAGATAGGTCTACTTTTGCCTAGTTGCTCTGCTATCGACTTGCTAATCTGACCAAAAGTCGGTTGGAATGTATCACACACATTATAAACTCCTCCTTTCTCAACCAAAGCAGGCATGATACGAGCAATATCTTCTGCCATCAAAATACTCTTCACAACCTTGCCTCCGGCGATATTCATATAAAAACCTTTCTTCACACCATTTACCATAGTACCAAGATTACCCGGAGCATCTTTACCAGCAAGAAGTGAAGGACGAAGAATTCCGAGAACCACATTATGCATCCCACACCATTTAGTCAGATACTCCTCAGCTAAAATCTTACTTTTAGCATATGGAGTTTCCCCTTCCAGCGGATGCTCTTCGGTAATCAATTCACCAGACTCACAACCATATACAGCCACAGTACTGATAAAAACCAGAGCCTTAGGGGGACCTACTTTCTCTAGCGCATCACACAAATGAACCGTACCGGTATAGTTCACATCAAAAAATGCCTGTTTCTCTGCTTCAGTTTTAGGCACGACATGAGCCTTACCACAAGCATGCAATACTACATCATAATGTTGCTCCAGCCGAGGAACCTCCTTTGCCAAATTCGTTTTAATCATATCATCAGGAGTGATACCGCAAGTAGTCACCTCATACATTTTGTCCAATATCGGACGGATATTCTTGCCAAGAAAACCCGTACCACCGGTAAACAATAATTTATCCATTATATAGCTTTCAAGAATTTATCCAAAATTACACTTTCAGAATACTCACTCTCAGCCAGAGCTCTTGCCTTTCGGCCCATTTCAATCAAGGTTGTTCTATCCCATTTTTCAGGCCATCCACAATAGCCAATACCTTCCTCACGAATCAGCAAATCTATCTCACTACCTTTAGGTCCAAAGAATAAAATAGGACGACCTGATGCCAGAATGTTGTAAGTCTTACTTGGAACACCCAAGCCGTACATACCCTCCTGAAGAGTTACGAGAGCAATATCACAAGCAGCCAATACCTCATTCTGCTGAGAACGGAAATAAGGACCATGAAAAAAAACATTTTTCCGCTTTCTCTCCTTGAGTTTTTTCTCCATCGCTCCCGTACCATAAAAATGCAACTCCACATCCTCTGGTAACATATCCATCACCTTGTCCAATCCTTGTACACGCCCAATGTTACCGGCATATTCAAGAATTATCTTACCTTCCGGAAATGGCTGTGGTTTGATATTGCCGATATCTGCCCAATTTTCTATAATAGTAACCTTAGGATTTTCCCATTTACCAACCTTCTGCTCTAGCACATTTGCCATATCACGCCCAAGAACAATCAGCTGATCGGCTTTCGTATAAGCCTTATCAAAGATATATTTGAACAGACTGTACATGGGTAGTTTCAAGCCAGCGGGACGAGTATTTTCAGGAAATACATCATGTACAAGGATGTTCAGTTCAAATCCTTTTTTTTTCTTTAGTCTCGCCATTAATGGAATCATAGGAGCCGGATTCGTCACCATCAGCACCTTATCTCCAGTACATACATACTTGCATACCAGAGCTATCATTCTTCGACTCATTAAAATGAAAGAAAGAGCCTTACCCTTGGTGGTATTCTTATCCAAATCAGATCCTAACGCACGATGTACCTCAATGCTCTCGTGAAGTTTAAACTTATTGTTTGCGTCAAGCTTCTTTCGCTTGTCATATATCTCAGGACCACAAATTACTCCCACATTGTACTTCTGTACCATCGCATTGGCAATCTCGCCAAGGATATAGCTCGTGGAAGTTTCATCTGGTGGGAAAAGTTCGGTTACTATCCAAAGCCGTTGAGTTATGTTACCCATTATTTATATCCTTTTAATTTTTTCTATTCACAAACAGGAGTAAGCACCTAATACCATCCACCCTCCTGTAAGCATTCAATTAATGGCATCCCCCTTAGTTTGATCACTTTTAAAGTGCCCAAACTAAGGGTTTTGTTAATTAATACGTTTGAATTCCGACGTAACTATCTATTTTTCCACAACACTCCTGAAAATTCATAGAACTAACAAAATTAATTTTTATTTTTCATTAATTCCTGTTCAGCAATCTTTGCATCAACAACGAAACGGTAGAAGTATGCTTGAAGGAATGCCCAAACATGTCCTGCTTCACCGTCGAGGAAACCCAACTTAATGTAAAACTTGTACCAATAGTACATTTTAGCTCTAAAATATTTTGGGAGTCGATAATATAAGCCATCTCGAAGCTTCTTCGCTTTTTCGGGCTCGCCATCTAATACAGCATTTTCTCGTCCGCTCCTGACAGCAAAATAGTCAGCCACCTCTCGGGTTGCATACCAATTGTGCTTATCAATGAAGGCGTTCAGACTTTTAAAGTCATAATGCTCACAATCTTTTTTCAGGTCAATACAGCGACCTTCGCTCAACACGATGTGCTCGCCCATTGAACGATCCTCAAATCTTCCTTTGCCATACTTGAAGATAGTTATCTTCAGGAAAGGATAAGCACCTCCATGTTTCAGAAACTTGCCCAGGAAGAAAATCTTGAAGCGCATCATCATACCTGATACATCATCATCCTTATGCTTCTCACACTCGGTCAGAATCTCCTGCTTCAACTCTGGAGTTACGCACTCATCAGCATCAAAACGGAACACCCAATTGGTTTTGATATCGGTATTGTCAATAGCCCAATTGAACTGTTTTGCATAATCTACAAAAGGTTCGTGATGATATATCTCTGCGCCCAAATTCTCGGCAAGTTCCACGGTTCTATCCGTGCTGCCGCTATCGACTACTACTATTCTTTCTACCCAACCCTTTACAGAGTTGATACATCTCTCGATGTTTGTCTCCTCATTTTTCGTGAGGATAATTACTGTCATATCTAGCATATTACAAATGTAAGATCTGTTTATATAAGTTTACATAATCATGAAAACGGTCGTACTTATTAAAATACAATACAGCTCTCTTGCGACATGCATTTTTTTGAGCAACCTTTTCTTTATTCGATTGTTTACGAACATCTTGTACATAGAAAGCCAAGGCTTCTACATTACCTTTATCAGTAACCCAACCGGTTTCCTTGTCCAATATTTCAGGGGATCCACCTGTTCTATAAGTAATCACAGGAGTTCCACAAGCCAAGGCCTCCATATTAACTGTTGGAAGAGAATCTTGATATGTAGGATTAATAAACACATCAGCAGCAGAGTAGTATTCCGCAAGTTCTTGTTGATTAGCAGTTCTTTGAAGACCTATTACATTATTCGGTAATCCTTGAAGCTGAGATTCCTCCAAACCTATCAATATAATTCTATAGTTATCGTCCAATATTGAACTGAGTTTCATAAACTCATTAAACCGTCTAAGGCCACCACCTTCGAACCAACCTGTTGCAACTCCAAGAACGATAGTACGATTCCCTATGTTATGACGGTCTCTCACAATACTATTCTCAGATATTTTAAAGATATCTAAATCGATACCATTATGGATTACATGCGTAGGGTATTTCTTGAGATATGATTCTTTCACTACACTCTCAACCCAAGTCGAAACAGGTACTATTGTGAGATTAGGAACAGAGTTAAAAATCTTATTTTTTTGGTTCCAATTACATCTTGAATTATCAAATAGAACAGAACTTGGATAATCTGTCTTCAAAGCACATTTTGAGCAACCCTTTTTCCATTTCATACACCCTATTGCATCAAAATGAGAACAGTGACCTGTCATAGACCAGCAATCGTGTAACGTCCATACAACGGGGATGTTTGCTCTACTTAGGTATGTAAATAGCAATGAATAATTAATGTAATATCCATGTATGTTGTGCAAATGAATAATATCAGGATCTAGCTCTTTGATCTTCTTGATTAAATTTCGGGTTGAAAAATATGAACCTAATCCATGCATATCAAAAAGGCGTGTTAACACAGCATGAATCTTGCTGACTAATGGTGAACCTATTCGATAGTATTGGGATTTACAAGGAGACTCAGGATTGCGTGCTGAATACATAATCCAACTATCCCAACCACACGCCAATACCTGTTCACCTATAGCTTGAGCAATGGAGCCTGTAGAACGAGTAATACCTGAATTTATTTGAAGTATTTTTGGCATATTCTATAACTGAGGTCTATGTCCAATGATATGTTTTAATGTTTTGATAATAAATCTACAATTCTTTGCACCCAAAACTATCAAGGCGTAGTAGTATATATAAAAATAGAAAGACTGAGCATAGCCCATTTCTTTTAGTCTTCGCGCATACTCTCTAAACACTTTTATTCCTTTATTCCTCTGGATTTCAAGAACTGGATATGAATACTTAGATTGATTTAGCATTAAAATCTTATTGGAATCGTCATTATGCTCTTTGGCAATATAATCTTGCAGCTTGATATACCAAGCCATAAAATTAATGGAGTTGTCAATCGTTATTGTGCCAGGTGTGTATATCGCCTTCTCACTTTCACTACTTCCAAAAAATGGCGTACCGCCCTCTATAGCCTGGGTGATAATTACACGAGAATATGCAGCAGGATATTTATAGCATGTTTCTGCCAACAAATACATTTGATAAAGAAGAGAACTATCAAATTTTTCGCTTTCAAACTCTAAAGCACAGTCTCTGCGAATTGTAAACCCAGAAACAAATACACTCTTACCAAATAAATCTATATAGGTTTCTTTACAAGGTGGAAAGACCCGATCCTCAGAGTAGTACCTAAAATCCTCATGATCTCCGTTCGCAAAATTATTGCGATATGATCTCAGGATATATCCACAATCAGAATGTTCTTTTGCGAAATCAAAGAACTTATCAAAAGCACCTGGCATAAACAGGTCATCATCACCCATGAATATGATAAAGTGGCCCTTTGCTGCACGAATAAGGTTACGGAGATTCTTGTCATAACCACAATTTTCCTCATTTTCGATATAGTTAACCTCATATTGTGTCTTTGACTTGAAATCAAGAACCTGTTTGCGTATTTCTTCTCGCTTAGGGGATTTATCTTCACAAATTACAATCTCAACTTCATCTACATGAGTTGTGTCAATGCTATTGAGCAAACGACGTATTTCTGCAGGCCTGTTATAACTTGGGATGCAGATGGAAAAGAGTTTTTCTTCCATTATTTTAATTCTTTATAAGTTTCTACTATTTGTCGGCAACGATCTATTTCTGAGCCGCCCAATTCTTTCAGTCTCCTGTATCCTTTCTCTGCTATTCGCTTAATCTCCGAAGGATTTTCAAGCAACCACTTACACTTCTTTACAATCTCATCCTCATTTCTAAAATATACTGCACATTCATCTGAAGGGTACATTTCATTCAAATCATCAGTATATTCTGAAAGCATGAGTGTTTGGGTAGCAGGTATCTCAAAACATCTACGAGTATATGTATCGCTATTCAGCTTTGATAGGAAAACAATTGTTATCAGACATTCGTTAATAGTGTGATTGTATTCTTTGCCTCTTTTTCCCGGTTTTACACAAGCCTTAATATCTTCGTAAAGGGGTGCATTCTCCCACTCAGAACCATTAAATACCGTAACTGGTATATTGGCATCAACTAAAGCTTTTATATATTTATCACGACCATCATTTTCGAAATGTCCCAGGAAGGCTACAGGTATTGTGTCTTCACAATCCTCACGGAAATTATTCTTCTCAATGTAATATGGAAGTAATACTTTTATATTCTTTGCACCTACAGATTCATAGTCTGCTATGTTTTTTTTGCGATAGACATAATTAACATCCGTAAGTCTTAGAATTCTATGAAAGTTTCTATAAAAGCCCAGATTAGGCGTGCCACTGAAAGGATCATCGTTGTTGTATGTAAACACAAAGAACCCTTTCTTTTTCAACTTCTTAACGGTAGATGGCCAAATGCAATAGCAACGATACAGGAATACAAAATCTGCTTTTAAGGCTTCTGCTTTTTTTATAATATCATTGTTATATGCAGATAGCCTATAACCTATGTGAATGCGATTCTGAACTCTTGTAAGTAACGCATTGATTGTACCGCTACCATAAAGATAATCATCATATTTTACGGTAACCACCTCATTCCCCAAAGCTTTGAAACCAGACTCAAAAGCTGGAGCATACATGGGATGTTCAAAGGAACCAACTAAGAGTATCTTCATTACCTGTTGCTATACATTGATTCATAATACTTTTCGTACTCCCCTGATGTGATATTATCCATCCAAGCTTCATTCTCCAAGTACCACTTTACTGTTTTCTCAATTCCCTCCTCAAACTGTAAAGATGGCTCCCAGCCAAGTTCCTTCTGCAACTTAGTCGAGTCGATGTCATAACGTACATCATGACCGAGTCGGTCTGTTACGTATGTAATCAGATCCAAGTCTACACCCTCAGGTCGGCCAAGAAGATGATCTACAATAGCGATAACGGTCTTAATGATATCAATATTCTTCCATTCATTGAAGCCACCAATATTGTAAGTCTCGGCTATTGTTCCATTGTGAAAGATGGTGTCGACAACGCAAGCATGATCCACTACAAGTTGTCCGTTGGCACCTGCTACAAGTATGCTCATATTAATAATTCAATTTGAATTCTTCGATTTTAGGTTGCACCTCAGCAATTAAGCAAGCTTATTGCATTTGGTTTGCACTAAAATTCGGGATAAAGGTTCATATCAATAGAGAAAGGCGAATCGAAATCTTTCAAGCACTCATGGAGAGTATCCTTTTCGCTCAACAACGCTTTGTCTGTAGGAATCTTCCAATCTATGCCAAAGCTCTCATCCTTAATCGAGATGCCACCATCTGCCTGAGGCGCATAGAAGTTATCGCACTTGTACTGGAAGATTGCAGTCTCTGAGAGTACAGCAAAACCATGAGCAAATCCTCTTGGTACAAAGAACTGGCGATGATTGTCTTCTGTAAGTTCTACTGCTACATGCTGACCGTATGTAGGCGAGCCCTTGCGGATATCAACTGCAACATCGAGTACTGCACCCTTCACGCAACGAACGAGCTTGCTCTGAGTGAAGGGAGGTCGCTGGAAGTGCAGACCTCTCATTACACCATAAGAGGACATACTCTCATTATCCTGTACAAAGTTGATCTTGCGAACCTTCTCTTCAAATTCACGTTGGCTAAAGCTCTCAAAGAAGTATCCGCGAGCATCACCAAATATCTTAGGTTCGATGATGACTACGCCATCTATTTCGGTTCTAATTACATCCATTGTATTATATATTTTTGTTATTAGTACTGGCTGTCCGTATTGAACGGAAACATACTTGTCCACCTGTGCAGCCAGTTATCCTTATTTAGTCGAGATTAGGATTACCAGTTTCCTTCATCTCAGCAATAACCTTTAGCAGGTACTGACCATACTGGTTCTTGAGCATAGGCTTTGCGAGCTCACGCATATGCTCCTCGGTAATCCAGCCTTGACGATATGCGATACCCTCAAGACATGCGACCTTCAAGCCTTGACGTTTCTCCAGCACCTCAATATATGTTGATGCCTCAGAGAGCGAATCGTGTGTACCAGTATCCAACCAAGCGAATCCACGCCCAAGAGTCTGAACTTTGAGTTCTCCATCTTCAAGGAACTTCTGATTTACGGTAGTGATTTCGTACTCTCCACGAGCGGAAGGCTTGATGTTAGCAGCCACTTCCACAACCTTGTTTGGATAGAAGTAAAGACCAACGACTGCATAATTTGACTTTGGCTTTGTAGGTTTTTCTTCAATAGAGAGACAGTTACCTTCACGGTCGAACTCAGCTACACCATAGCGCTCAGGATCATTGACCCAATATCCGAAGACGGTGGCTTTCTTCTCCTCGTCAGCAGTACGTACAGCTTCCTTCAGTATCTTGGTGAAGCCAGCACCCTGAAAGATGTTATCGCCAAGAACAAGACAAGCGGAATCATCACCAATGAAGTCCTTACCAATAATGAATGCCTGTGCGAGACCGTCTGGTGATGGCTGTTCGGCATAAGTGAACTCTACTCCATAATCCGAGCCATCACCCAAAAGACGCTTGAACCCAGGGATATCGTATAGGGTACTGATAATGAGTATTTCTCTGATACCAGCTAACATCAGAACGCTTATAGGATAATACACCATTGGCTTGTCATAGATCGGCATAAGCTGTTTGCTAATACCTTTAGTAATTGGATAGAGGCGAGTACCACTGCCTCCGGCTAAGACTATCCCTTTCATATCTGTACGTTATTTAGTTTTCAAATTTGGTAACTTAATCCATTCTCCGAACTTATAGTTCCATTCCTCTGGATCAAATGGAGCCATTCCTCCCCAATGGAAAAACGTCAACTCTCCGAAATAGACATGCCCATCAATATCGTAGAAATCAACGCGCACATGAGGTATACCTTGAGAGAGCTTACGTGCAAGATCCTTCATGTGTTCAAATCCGGCTGGTTTTAATACTGGCTTGATTGCATTTGGATGTCCTCCACGGAAATCTAAGTGATTAAAATCCATATCGAAGAAGTCAAACTTTGTATCAACAGTTGGATCAAGACGATCGGACGCAATAAAGATAGCTTTAGGCTCGCCATCGAAACAGAAATATTTATAATCTGTCAGTTCGCCCGAACTATCCTCCATATATTTCTCAGCAATCACTCTTGGCTTAACGTTCTTATAAGGCCACTCTCGAGTTGAATAATAGAATTCAACCTTAAAAGATGCTTTGAGTTTTTTTATTGCAGCCTTTTTGTCGAGTTTGCTTTTATCACGACATACAACCAAACCACCACTATCATGAGTACATTTCAATACGAACTGGTTAGGTAGAGAGTCCCAATCAATGTCATCTACGGAATCCCAAACTCCAAGTGTCGGAATTATATATTTCTCTCCTATGATGGAAGCCACATATTTCTTCGCCTCGTATTTATCAACCATCTTTGAGTACTCGGGATTGCGGTTGTAAATCTTCAGCCATTGAAGCTTCTCGTTAAAGGACTGTGGATTCTTCAGGTTAAGAGGTTTCCCACAAAGACATCGATACTGAATCTTCAGATAGACTTTATCCGAAAGCCATCGACGAAGAGGTGTATAGTCAACGATATAATACAAAAGCCATGGAAGTGCATCTTTAGATGTAAGATGCTGAATTACATAATTTGCCATATTATTTTGAAGTATCTATTAAAAGCCATTCTTTACAGTTAATATTATGCTCACTATTTTTGAACCATTTGCTTGGTGCCACAATGATCTTATCAGTATTATTGTTAAGCCATGCTCCCCACCAAGAAAAAGTACTATTGGCAATGATATTATGCTTGCATTGGGTCATGAGGTACATATCTTGATAGCTATCTTTGCCTTGGTTCCAGTTGACAATCTTGAAATTAACTCTAAATTCCTTCATAAACGAATCGCACCAAGATGGTTCATTAGAAAATACATAGAAAATAGGATTATCTACTCTATCTTTTATTTGTTCTATAGCTTGGCGATAATAATTCTCATTACAAACACAGTAATATGGAAGTTTCAAGTAATCACCTCTGCGGATATGTATACTAACAGAATTGTTCCCATGCATTTCGTTAGCTGTATCAACATTTTTATTACCAATATTGTGAAATCTATATGCATTAACAACGACATCCTTTATGGACTCGAAGTATTTAGGCGATAACCAATCGCCCATAAGAAATGATTTTTTACTTTCTAATGCATCTGGACAAAAGGTATATGGTTCGTCTATTGTAAGAATACTCTTTGGTTTATACCTTCTTAGCATCTTGATCAATAGACTATGCAACGCTGATGCCTGATTTGGGGAGTCCGGAATATCGAATACAGACTTCAGTTCAAATCCGTTATGCATTTTGTTAGTTTGAAAAAGAGTCGTATCTAAAGAACAACTCTTCCCTTTTGCTTTCATACTCAAAAAAAATGCATATTGAAACATTTGATTACCTAAACCGCCAGATAGTATTATAGTTTGCTTCATTTTCCCAATATTTCTTTAAGTGTGTTTTTCCAACCTTCCCAATCAGTCATCTGTTGATAGAGTTTATAGGCTCCATCAGAGACATCCTTATATAAATATTTATTATTAGCAAGTTCATTTATTTGAGCAGCCATAGCAACAGATGTATCAGCTACAAATCCATTATAACCAGATTTAATAATCTCAGGATGAATACCAACTTTATATGTGAATACTGGTTTCTTAAGGCCTAAAACCTCGAGAAGTACGAACTCTGTTGTAGATGGCCAAATGGATGGATTGATTACACCACGACTGGCTGCAATAACTTCTCCAAGGTTCGTCTTCCACGTACATTCATTGCGCATTTCGAGAATACCTTCGTCAACGTATGTCTGTAATCCATAATTATTCAAAGCAAAATCAATACTCTTTTGAGATGCGTATGCAGCGACCACCTTTACGTTCGAATTACAATGCTCCAGCACATCCTTCAACAGATGAATACCCTTATCTATTCGGTTTTGAGCTACAAACACAAAATAGTCTCCCATAGTGGGATTATATTTCTTAAGCTTGTCGCCATTGAAGTAAAGAGGGGTAGTATAGCAATGATCGCGATGGATACCATATCTAACGTAGAAACCAACCTGTTGCTGAGAAGATGTGATGACAGCATCAGCCTTAGTTAATTCTCTCTGAAGTCGATAGCGATTGATTGTGGAATTGAGCTTCTTTATGAACCCTTTCAGCCCTTTATCATTTGATCGTACACAGTTACGGAATAGAGCTTCTTTAAAACCAAGGTCAAGGCACTTAGTGCAAAGGCCCCTCTCATCATTAGCATAATAATTATAGCAGAAGAAATCTTGCATGAAGATTTTGGAGATGACTTTTATTCCCCTTTTACGAGCCATTGACCAATAGATTATACTCTTGTTGGTCACTGATCCCAGTGTAAAGATTGTATCTGGATTGAAATCGTCTAGTACATGCGTGTACTGTTTCTTATGTTTGCCTTGAAACCAATTGGCAGTGAAATTGCATGGATAGCGATAATATAACTTTGTACCATCTTCTTCCACTTTATCCTCAGTCACTTCGTCAGAATAGACTGCGACTGTACACCCAAGTTCAAGGAGAAGTTTCTTGGCTATCTGACTAACGTAAGCTCCCGAGAAGTCGCCAAGATAGGCATCTGGAATAAGTAGAACTCGTTTATTTAACATGTTATCTTTTTCTGAGTTTTGATACAAATGAACCAAAGAAAGACCTGTTTGTGAGATAAAGTGCTGTAAAATAAACCATTGAGAATACGACAAAATATCCGACATACATATATATATTGTGGTAGTCAGGACTCAAAACATAATGAAGTATTATAAATGGAACAATGACAACCATCGATTTCAAAAACTCCATTACAAGCATTTTGATTTCCAGAGATAGATACTTGCGCATCAATTTTAAATACCAAACTATGAATAAAAGGCTCACAGCAAGTGTTGCAAGTGGTATAGCGTAAATCTGGGTAGCTTTAATGATGGTCAAAAGAATCCCAATATAAGCTATTGCACATAAAATATCCAACTTTGCCGACTTGTTAATCATACCCCCTGTGTAAAGAATATTGTTACAATATGCTCGGAACTGAAATAGAATCTTAGCTACAACAATCACAATAAGCAACCAAGTTCCCCCATATTTATCAAGACCAACCCAATAGTTAACGACTGATTCCGTAAAACAAATGGAATATAGGCCAACGACAGCAAGCGTAATAGCAAAGAATTGTGTTATATTTCGAAATACATTATTTATTTTCCCTTTATCGCCAGAAGACAATGTTAGAGAGAAAAGGGCAAAGAATGAACCGTTAGTCTGGGAAACAAATCCACATGCCACATAACAAACTTTTGACGTGAGATCGTATACTGCAGCCAAAGCCGGATTCATGAAGTGGGCAATAATGAAGCTTTGAGAATTACCCATTAAAACACTGGATAACTTAGAAAAAAAAGGATAAATACAATCCTTTGCTAAAGACTTACTCTCCGATATCGAATAAATTGGTTTTTGAATAGAATCTCGATTCTGTTTATGTATAATCCACCATCCTTGGCAAGTGAGATTGAGTAAGGCTCTAACCAAATAGCTCATTGCGATAGCGACAACTCCTAAACCGAGGAGAAGGAAAGCAATTAAGGATGCAATAGCCAATAGTCCAGTACATGTATTGATCATACCTACCGCCTTAGTGTCTTGCCATACCTGCGGAAAAGCCCCGAATAAGGACACACAAATAGCGACAGAAGAAGCAAACAATGCTATGATATAAGACAAACGAATTTCAGAAGAAACAGCTTCTTCAACGTTAATCCAATTCGTTATGAAAGGGGCAATACATAAACCAAGAAAAAGGATTCCAAAAGCTATTAATATTGCTGTCACTATATTGGCACCAGCAAGTTTTCCATATCTCTCTTTGTCACCTGAACCTATAGCTGCTGCCATCTTCTGCGTAATCACACTAGAGAATCCACTCTCAAGCAATCCCAACATTGCTACCATATTACCTGTTGCAAGCCATGCTCCATATGTAGATACCGACATATAGTGAAAATATACCGGGACCATCACAACGCCGTTGATAATTACGATAATTGCATTAATGGAGTTAAAGAAGTAATTATATATAGAAGCTTTATAAATACTCATACACTATTTCCATAAATTACTAAAACCTACATTTCCGATCATTAGAATTAATATATTTAAGAAAACTAGAATACTTAATGATAACTTAAAGTAACGCGCATAACCAACGCGCACCTGGTAAAAAAACCAAGGCAGTGTAAATATCAGACCTTCTGATATATAACCAATATGCATCTGTTTTGACAAAAAACCGCTTAGCATAATTCCAAAACCCAAAATGGTCATAGTATCCAAATTTTTAAAAGAGACAGATTTCCAGTTGTGGAATAGTGCAATAAGGTATCCAAACTGGAAAGTACCCATCAAAAAATCCTGTAACTGCCAAGAATATGCAACATTGACTTCTACTGATTTGAAAAATTGAACCCAGGGAAATGGACCAATCATTCCAAATATTATTTTTATTGGAAGTGCTAAATAAGACATAGCATTTACATAACCAGCATTATAATCCTCAGTATTGGCAGAATCTGTAATATTCTTTAAATAAACAAATGCTATTATACCTAAAAAGACATAGAAGAGCTTTAATCCAATATTTTTCGTCCTATTAAAATAGCCCCAAAAGGATGATATACCTGCAATTAAGATATACATCGTTCTTTGATAAAAAGAGACTATTGCAGTTACAATGAAAGAAAAGAACTTTTCAATAGCTGAATTGCTCAATGAAATAAGGACAACACCTATGGAAATAAGGCAGATTCCAAAAGGATCGCGCCATATCATATCATTTAGAAGGAATGAAGGGAAAAACGATGTCCAACCTAATACAAGTTTCTTAGATTCTTCATTCACGCTACTAGACCTACAACACAAAAAATAGATATTTACAGAAGTAAAGAGCGAAGAAAATACATTTAATGGCGAATAATTCATCCATTTATTCTGTAGGAAAAAGAAAGGATAGCTTATAAAATGGTAAATCTCAGGATGAGAATTTTGAAATTCATAAGCATCCATCCAGTAAAAAATGCCACTTGATCTTCTTGCTTCTTGTAAACGTTCTATAGCGTCAAATGTTGTCAAATATTCATGCCAAAATGCGCTAGATGGCTGTCCTGTTCCTACAAAATAATGAGGATCCACAAAGTACAAATAGTGCATTAATCCAATAATTATTTGGGCAATGAATGCAAATACATAATACCTAATATAGAACGAGCCTTTAAGTATTAATTTGACACATACTATCGTTAGAATAAAGAAACAAATGCATGATGCTAAATAACTACTTACCGTTGCTGTTGCAAATGGGCTAAGTGCAATAGGCAATACCACAAACAAAGCAGCTACAATAAATAGTTTATATAGATATGAATTGAATGTTATGTTTTGATACATGAACAATCGGATTAGTAAGTTTCAATTATGTCAACAATATTGATTGTATCTTCAAAGCCTGTAGCCTCATGGAGTTTCTTACCATCAAGTGCCAAATACTTCATACCCACATCGGCACGCTGGACACTTCCGAAGCAGCCTTTTGGTACTTCCTTCCCCATAGCATGATGAATCTCGGTAACAATCTCTTTGACGGTTACGGTTTCCTTGCCTTGGATGTTATAGAGACCGGAAGGAAGGTTCTTCTCGAATGCCAATGCGAGCATACGAGGAACTTCATTCACATGGATGTACTGACGGGTCTGATCACCTGCAGTAAAGTGGAGTTCTTCGCCATTACGAATTGCATTGATAACGTATGGGATGAGACGCTTTGGATTTTCACCTGCTCCATAGATTGTAGGAATATAGAAATGCCAGTGAGTGAAGTCGTGCTTATAAGAAGCAACGAACTTACTCAACATGCGTTTGCTGACGGTATAGTCGTTAGGAGCAGTACACATTGAGGTAAGAACGTCTTCCTCTGTGAAGAAGCGCTCTTCTTTAGTTTCTCCCATTTCGAATACGCTACCGAAGGTAACAAATCGACCTTGGTAGTTGAGTTCTTTCAACTTGTTGCAGATAGTGACAGGAGCAGTTACATTGAGGTTATAAATGAGGTTGAAGCCTTCCTTGAGGTTTGCCTGAATACCTGCACCAATGGCATAAATGATTATATCAGAATCCATGAGACCAGAACAATCGAGCTCTGCATCCATGAGGTTCACTTTATAGAAATTGTCATACTTGTGACCAACAGGTTCATCAAGTCCGTACATATCCAAAGCCCATCCGGCTTCGTTGGCATATTTAGCAATGGCTGTTGAGAGGAAGCCATTTGTTCCTAATATCGAAATCTTCATCCTATAAACTTATTGATCTCCTCCACACAGAGGTCATATACATTTTCTGTCTTATAGCGCTTGTACCAGTCGGAAGTGAGGACTGCACACTCTTTGGCATTCAAACGAGGCTTCCAGCCGAGACGGGTCTTTGCCTTGTTGATGTTGAGCATCAAGAGGTTTGCCTCATGGAGGGCATTAGGATCGCTTACGTCCTTCAGCTCACCAAAGCCGAAGTTCTCGATGATGGCGGTTGCTACCTCCCAAACGGTCAGGACACTTTCTGCCTCAGGGCCGAAGTTCCAGCCTTCGCAATAACCGGTTGGATCGTTCCACATCTTCTGAGCGAGAAGCATGTAGCCTGAGAGTGGTTCAAGGACATGCTCCCAAGGACGAACTGCCTTAGGAGAACGGATGTCTATAACCTTGGTCGTTTCGAGGGCACGAATGCAGTCTGGAATAATGCGGTCTTTTGCCCAATCACCACCACCGATCACGTTACCTGCACGTACGCTGGCGAGCGATACGGTATGCTTCTTTCCATAGTCAGCAGGATTGAAGAAGGAGCGTCTCCATGACTGGATGGCTACCTCACAAGCGCCCTTTGAAGAAGAGTATGGGTCGTAACCTCCGAATGGATCGGTCTCAACATAACCTTCGAGCTGCTCGCAATTGTCGTAACATTTATCAGTTGTAATCATCACGCCCACTTTTATGCTCTTGATGGCACGAATAGCCTCCATGATGTGAATAGTGCCCATCACGTTCACTTCGTAAGTCTCCACAGGAATCTCATATGAGAGACAAACGAGAGGTTGTGCAGCAAGATGAAAGACTATTTCAGGCTGATATTCAGTAAAGATCTGCTTCATCTTCTCGCCATCGCGAATGTCGGCACGAATGTCTGCTTTAATCTTGTTGCCAATGCCAGAGAGCACAAAGTTATCGCGCTCTGAATATGGGTCAAGACTTACACCTACTACTTCAGCTCCAAGTTCGTGGAGCCAAATGCAAAGCCAAGAGCCCTTGAAACCTGTGTGACCCGTTACGAGCACTTTCTTGCCTTTGAAGAAACCATTATATATATCAATGTTCATTTCTTTAACTTTCAAATTATTAAATCTTTAACCTTTTATCTCGTATGTAATTGTATCCTTTGGATCATACAGTTTATCCGTATAAGCCAAAAGGATAAAGTCCTTATCACCATTGTTCACCACAACGTGAGCTACATTATTAGGAATAAATACCGTGATAGCCTTTACCAAAGACATTTCAATATCGAGACGCTCATGAGTCTCCATGTCCTCCAGTTTGAGAATAGCACTTCCCTCAATGATGGTGAACCACTCTACAGCCTCAGGATGATAATGCCCACCCTTAGCCTGCCCAAGTTTGCCCATGGTGAGATAAACTTCACCAGTATGAGTAGGTATGCCCTCCTCTGTTCCTGTAATTGCTTTCAGAAACCAACCTCTATCATCTGCTATCAACCGACGCTGGATGATGGTAGCCCTTTCTTTCAAAGATTTATTCATATACGTAATCTTTTATTACTTGAAACCATATTTTATATGCATCAGGAAGTAAGTGAACCCCATCGGCAGTATATCTGTTAGGAAGAATATTATCCTCTGCATAAAGTGAGTGTAGATTAATGTATCTGCACTCATATTTTCTACCAATTTGTTCTATGATGCCGTTCGCTTCGATTATCTTTTGGCAGCTAGGAACATTGATATTTTTGATTGCCTTGTTGACAGGAAGGATGGATTGTAAATAGATGACAGTTAACGGCATTGAATCCTTCAGTGATTTTACCAAGGTTTCGTATTCGTTTTCGAAATCATTAAGATCTTGGTTAGTCAAACCATTAATTCCTCCCATAAGAAACACCTTGGCAGGATGTAGTGCCATAACCTGATTGATGCGTTCTGTCATTCCACATAAATCATCACTTGGATAGCCCAAATTACAGATTCGCTTATCGGAAAATTCCGCTTCGAAAAGACCTCCATAGGTAATCGAATTCCCCAAGAATACGATATCGACAGTGTCTCTTAATGAATACAAACTATTTGTCCATCCTTTCAAACACTCTTCTGCCTTCCATTGATAATTGTTTGAGTTAGTAGTAGCCAAATTAATCAATATATAGCCAACAAGCAGTATATTTGCAATAACAGATACAACCGGCAGTTTTCTCATTCGAAAAATCTCTTGAATATGTGTTTATCCAATAGTTGTGAAACCTTATTTTCTACGTGACTAAATATCAAAAGACGCAACTTATCTACTGCCAGTGGTATAGACATAGAAAGAACAAAGAGTAGAGATATCCCAATCCAAAAGTTGAATGTAAATCCATGTTGCAAATATAACTCTCGAACTTGACCATAGCAATGAATACCGCCCTCTTGCATCAAGTATATAGACAAGCAAGATGCAGCCAAATAGTTTATTACATTACTTCTGTATTGAATCTTTGTAAACAACATAAACAACGATATCGCACTTATCAACACAAATGGACTATTGTAGCAAAACACACGATAGGTATCTATTCCACTGCGGTGAAGGACAACTGCAAGAATTGCCGTAATGGTGGATGATCCTGCAAACAAAAGCAAATCGTATTTTCTAGCGATGTGTTTGTGATAATATATCTTCAAGTAGCGACCAATCAAATAGAGCATTATAAAATTGGTAAGATTATAACCATCAGTTACAAATGTTACATCTTGCATCCATCCCAAATAGACATTGACAAACAATAATATAAGAATTGTTGTCAACAATGATTTTTTTGTTGCAACCTCAACATACTTATTAATTGGGCTACTCAAGAACATCAGTATGAAGTAATACTGTATAAACCAATAGGTTTTATTGGATATTACAAAAATACCTCTCTGAGCTATTCTGCCAATCGAGCCAATCACCCCCTGTAAACCATTAGTATACAAGTAGTTACAAAATCCCATCATTGCAAAAAATGAGACAACAGAGAATAGCTTAACAAATCCGCTAGCTTTGAACTTAATAGAGAAATAGCCTGAGATCAATATAAATACATCTACAGCTGCAATCAAGAAACTGTCAACTATCAAAGCATAGTCAATCTGTGAAGAAGACAATAACGGAGTTTTACCGAATGACAAGAATCTGTACTGTCCTAAACCGTGAAATATGAAGTGATGGAGTACAATAAATGCCATCACAACCAGTCGCAGTAACTCTATGTTCGATTCTCTCTGCTTTGCCATTACCATAGACTAAATATTGCCGGTTACTTTACGTGCTTCAATAGAAGGAACCTGACGATCCCAACGCTTCCAAGGAGCCTTATCCTGATCTAAAAGGTTCTCAAGCATATTCTTCTCACGGATGTTGTCCATACACTGCCAGAAGCCTTCGTGGATATATGACATCAATTCACCCTTGTTTGCTAATTCAACAAGAGCAGTTTTTTCAAACACACAAGCATCACCATCAAGAAGGTCGAATACCTGTGGTTCGAGAACCATATAGCCCGCATTGATGGGAGCACCATCGCTCGCATTCTTTTCACGAAATGAACGAACAGAGTTGTTTTCGCTAATATCCAGCACGCCCTTATCCTGTACCATCTTAACAGCAGTAAGAGTTGCGAGCTTGCCATGGCTTTTGTGGAACTCAATGAGCTTATCAATCTCTACATCACACACACCATCTCCATAGGTCATGAGGAAAGGCTCATTACCTACATACTCCTGGATACGCTTGATGCGACCACCGGTCATGGTGTTGTAGCCTGTATCAACCACCGTTACCTTCCAAGACTCCATATTGGTCTGGTGTACGGTCATCTCGTTTTTACCATTGCGGTAATCGAAAGTAACATCGGAGTTGTAAAGGAAGTAGTTGGCAAACCACTCCTTGATGTGTTCCTGCTTATAACCAGCGCAGATGATAAACTCAGTATGACCGTAGTAGGCATACTCTTTCATGATGTGCCAAAGGATAGGCATACCACCAATCTCGATCATTGGCTTTGGTTTAAACTGAGACTCCTCAGAAATACGGGAGCCGAAGCCTCCGGCGAGAAGAACGACTTTCATATTAATTACATTTAAAATTATCGGATATAAAAGACGCACATCACTATAAATTGGGTCATATTTCGTGCGAAGTAATATCGAACCCATAGATCCACACGCCTTAAATGTTAACTTGCTAACTGACTTTGTTTTTGAACTAGTAGGAAATATCGAACTTTTGTTCCACCTGTGTGCTGATTAACCTTATTAAAATTCAAATGAAAATCGCTACTGAAATGAGGAAGGCGATTGTTTGGAGATTTTGCCTCACTCAGAAATCAAGAAAAAATCTTTTTAATGATCTGGATGAAAGAATCGGCCTTTACTTAGAAGCTTATTTTGAAATGATTAGAAAAATCGATTAAGGACAATTTGTATAAATGCTATCTCCACCACTGTTTCTGTTGTTTCAGTCAGAAACTCGTAGTCAATGGTATGTCTCCTATAGTTTTCAAACCAAGAGGACGTTCTTTCCACAATCTATCCTTTAGGAATGACATTGAATTTCTTTGGGGACTGAGAACAACTTCAAATTCCCCACCGAACCTGTCTTTCATCCACATTGCCAAATCTCCTTGACATCTTCCATTAGTAAGAATTATAATTAGCCGACTAATTAACAGATAAATATCTATTGTTTAATCATGTCAAAACAGCTTCTTAGCCAAGTTAGGAATACCAGCTAATTCGTTCTGGATGTACCCAAGATTTGCAATCTTAACCTTGGTCTCTTCAAGATTCAGGCGGCGGGTGTTATCTGAATTAAATTCAGTTAACTCACAGCGTTTCTCATCACCTTCTGTGAAATACTTATCGTAATTTAAACTGCGGTTATCAGCTGGCACGCGATAGAAGTCACCCATATCCTCTGCCTTGGCGCACTCCTCATTGGTGAGGAGAGTTTCGTACATCTTCTCTCCATGACGGATGCCGATGACCTTGATATCTTCTTTCTTGCCGCCAAAAAGCTCACATACGGCTTCGGCCTGGGTCTGGATGGTGCAGGCTGGTGCTTTCTGAACAAGGATATCACCATTTTGACCATGTTCGAAGGCGAAGAGAACGAGATCGACGGCCTCTTCGAGTGACATAATGAAGCGGGTCATTTTGGACTCGGTGAGGGTTATTGGGTTGCCGTTACGAATTTGGTCTATCCAGAGAGGAATAACAGAACCGCGAGAGCACATCACATTACCATAGCGTGTGCAGCAGATTTTTGTTTCACCTGAGTAGCGTGACTTTGCGACTGCAATCTTCTCCTCAATAGCCTTAGTGATACCCATGGCGTTAATAGGATATGCAGCCTTGTCGGTTGAGAGGCAGATGACGACCTTCACACCTGCTTCGATAGCTGCGGTGAGGACATTATCTGTACCGATGACATTGGTCTTGACGGCTTCCATTGGGAAGAACTCACAAGAAGGAACCTGCTTGAGGGCGGCTGCATGGAAGATGTAGTCTACACCAGGCATTGCGTCCTTACAAGACTGAAGGTTGCGAACATCGCCAATGAAAAACTTAATCTTGCCTGCGTACTCAGGATATTTAGCCTGATACTCATGACGCATATCGTCCTGCTTCTTCTCATCGCGTGAAAAGATGCGAATCTCCTTGATGTCGGTCTGGAGGAAACGATTCAAAACAGCATTACCAAATGAACCTGTGCCTCCAGTAATCATAAGGGTTTTACCTGCAAAAATTGACATAATTGTATGATGTTATTATTTGTTATTCTTTTACTACCTTATCAAAAAATGTATCAGGTCTCTCTGGATTGAAAATCTCGTTACAATACATGACAGTAACAAGGTTTTGCGTATCAGAGAGGTTGATGATGTTGTGGGTATAGCCAGGAAGCATGATGACGCTCTGGATTTTGTCACCTGACACTTCATATTCGAGAATCTCTCCATTTGGATCATTCTCATTACGAAGCTGAATAAGTCCATGACCACTAACTACGATAAACTGCTCCCATTTGGTATGATGCCAATGTTCTCCCTTGGTAATTCCTGGTTTGGAGATATTGATGCTGACCTGACCGCAATTTAAGGTATGAACAAGTTCCGTGAAACTACCTCTGTTATCAACGTTCATCTTCAAATCGAAGATTGCCTTTTCCTTTGGGAGATAACTGAGGAAAGTGCTATAGAGTCGTTTTGCGAATGAGTGGGCAGGTATCTCAGGAATCATCAGAGTTTTAGGCATCTCTGCAAACTTGTGAAGAAGGTCGACAATCTCTCCGAGCTTGACATGATGAGTGATTGGTGCTGCGCAATAGCGACCTTCCCGAGTGAAGACTGCTTTAACTCCATCAAACTCGCAATGATGCTCTTCTCCCTTCAAAGTACAGATCATTTCCTCTACCAAGTCATCAATGTAGAGGAGCTCCATTTCTACGTTAGGATCATTTACTATGATTGGTAGATCATTAGCTATGTTATTACAGAACGTGGCTATAGCACTATTGTAGTTTGGTCGACACCACTTGCCATAAAGATTAGGGAAACGATAAACCAATACTTTTGCTCCAGTCTCTTCGCCATACTGGAACATGAGTTCCTCTCCAGCCTTCTTGCTCTTACCATACTCGCTGGTGCCGAAACGGCCTGAGAGGGTGGCTTGGATAGAGCTACTAATCATCACTGGACAGCTGTTCTTATGCTTCTTGAGGGTGTTCAAGAGGACGGTAGCAAAGCCGAAATTACCTTCCATAAACTCCTTTGAGTCTTGTGGACGGTTGACACCAGCAAGATTGAAGACAAAATCACAATCTTTACACCATGCGTCAAGTTGCTCAAAAGTAGAGTCGATGTCGTACTCATAAACCTCACCAATGGCAAGGTCTTCATAACACTTTGTCTTGCCAGTCTTGATGTTATTGAGTTGTGCACAAAGATTTTTGCCCACAAAACCCTTAGCTCCTGTTACTAATACTTTCATAAATCTGAGATTTAGAATTTACGCCAAACCATTTTGTTGACTACACCTACGTATGACTGAATAATCTTAACTACCTTGGTGCTGACGTTCTCATCAGTATAGTTTGGTACTGGAGTTCCATAATCACCGTTCTTGACAAGTTCAACTGCAATATCAACTGACTGGAGAAGGCCATTAGTATCAATTCCAGAAAGGATGAAACCAGCCTTGTCGAGCGATTCTGGTCTTTCGGTAGAAGTACGAATGCAAACAGCAGGGAATGGATAACCTACGCTAGTAAAGAAACTACTCTCTTCTGGAAGTGTACCGGAGTCAGATACCACGGCATAAGCCTTCATCTGGAGACAGTTGTAGTCGTGGAAGCCGAGAGGCTGCTGTACCTGTACGCGAGGATCGAGTTGGAAGCTAGAAGCTACGAGACGGTTACGTGAACGAGGGTGGCAGCTGTAGAGGATAGGCATGTCGTATTTCTCAGCCATAGCATTGATAGCATTGAAGAGAGAGAGGAAATTCTTATCGGTATCGATATTCTCTTCTCTATGAGCTGAAAGAAGGATGTACTTTCCCTTCTTCAGTCCAAGGCGCTGATGAACATCCGAAGCTTCAATCTCTGCTAAATTCTGATGAAGAACCTCTGCCATTGGCGAACCTGTGACATAAGTGCGCTCGCGTGGAAGTCCGCACTCCGCAAGGTAGCGACGTGCGTGTTCCGAATATGCAAGGTTGACATCTGAGATAATGTCTACTATGCGACGGTTGGTCTCTTCTGGGAGGCATTCGTCTTTACAACGATTACCTGCCTCCATATGGAAAATAGGGATATGAAGTCGCTTTGCTCCGATGACGCTCAAACAACTGTTTGTATCACCCAAAACGAGAACTGCATCAGGCCTAGTAGCTACCATAAGCTTATAGCTGGCATTAATAATATTTCCACAAGTTGCTCCGAGATCATCGCCTACGGCATTCATATAAACTTCAGGATCTTTGAGTTTTAGGTCCTTGAAGAACACGCCATTGAGGTTATAATCATAGTTCTGACCAGTGTGAGCAAGGATAACGTCAAAATACCGACGTGCCTTGTTAATGACGGCAGCAAGACGGATAATCTCTGGACGTGTACCGACAATAATCAGCAGTTTTAGTTTGCCATTATTCTGGAAACTGACGTTTGAATAGTCTATTCTGAGTTCCATAAACGTATGTTATATATTCTATTTCTGTTATTTCAATCGGGCAACCGATTCGATGATTTATATCGATCTAGTTGCCCGCATTTCATTCTTAATCATTAGTACTATAGCATTTTGCATACCACTCTGCGAACGCTCTCAAACCATCTCGAAGTGGTGTTGACGGTCTGAAATCAAAATCTTGCTCAAGAGGTATGGTATCGGCGAATGTAACAGGAACATCGCCTAGTTGCATCGGAACGAGTTCCTTATGAGCCTCAAAATCATAATCGGCAGGGAGAACTTTAGCGGTAATTAGTTCCTCTTGAAGGATAGTCACAAAATCGAGCAGATTCTCTGGCGAGTTATTGCCAATGTTATATACTTTATATGGAGGAATTGGCAATCCATCCTCACCATTCTGCTTTTCTGGTGCGTGTTGCATAATGCGTACTACCCCCTCAACAATGTCATCAATGTAGGTAAAATCACGCTTACAATTACCGTAGTTAAAGATCTGAATAGTCTTACCTTCACGAAGTTTATTGGTGAACCCGAAATACGCCATATCCGGACGACCTGCAGGACCATAAACCGTAAAGAAACGCAAGCCTGTGGATGGAATATTGTAGAGTTTTGAGTATGCGTGAGCCATTAACTCATTACTCTTCTTTGTTGCTGCATAAAGGCTAACCGGGTTGTCAACCTTGTCATCAGTTGAATACGGAATTTTCTTGTTACTGCCATAGACTGATGATGAAGAAGCATAAACCAAATGCTCCACCTCATGATGACGGCAGGCTTCAAGGATATTATAGAAACCGATAATATTACTTTGGATATAGGCATCGGGATTGGTGATACTGTAACGGACACCCGCCTGGGCGGCAAGATTTACGACAACAGAGATTTTGTTTTCAGAGAAAATTTTCTTTACCACATCCTTGTCGGCAATCGAGGCACGGACAAAAGTCCAGTCACGGTTTAACAACTCGATCTCCTTGAGACGTTCGTACTTGATATTGACATCGTAATAATCGGTGATGGAATCAATACCGATTAGCTTGATATTTCGGAAATCATAGAAAAGACGCCTGACAAGATTACTCCCTATAAAACCGGCAGCACCTGTTACGAGCACTGTCTTTCCATCCAGCTCTACATTATATGGCAACATGGTCAGTCCCTTCTAAAAATATCACGTGTATAAACCTTGTCTGCCACATCTTCCAAATTGTTGTCAAAACGGTTGGCTATGATAGCCTTGCTCTGCGCCTTGAATCCGGCAAGATCGTTAACGACCCTGCTGCCAAAAAATGTAGTCCCATCCTCAAGCGTGGGTTCATAGATGATCACTTCCGCACCCTTTGCCTTGATACGTTTCATTATACCTTGAATGGCAGACTGGCGGAAATTGTCAGAGTTCGATTTCATGGTCAGACGATATACACCGATGACACAGGCATGCTCTTTGGATACATCCCATTGTCCGTTCCCTGTATAATAGCCCGCCATACGGAGTACCGCGTCGGCTATATAGTCCTTACGGGTCTTGTTTGACTCCACGATAGCGGACATCATATTCTGGGGAACATCCTGATAGTTGGCAAGGAGTTGCTTGGTATCTTTCGGCAGGCAGTAACCGCCATAACCAAATGAGGGATTGTTATAATGTGTCCCGATACGAGGGTCAAGACCTACGCCCTCAATGATGGCTTTACTGTCCAATCCTTTCATTTCAGCGTATGTGTCAAGTTCATTGAAATAGCTGACACGGAGAGCCAGGTAGGTGTTGGCGAAGAGCTTGACTGCTTCAGCCTCTTTCATGCCCATGAAGAGTGTATCAATATTTTCTTTGATAGCCCCTTCCTGCAAAAGGGCGGCAAATATTTTAGCTGCTTCCTCCAACATAGTGACATCCGTAACGGAACAGATCGCCTCATTTTCTTCCGCAAACTCCGGACGATCGATGATCTTCGGATAACCTACGATGATACGGCTCGGATAAAGGTTGTCATAAAGAGCCTTGCTTTCACGAAGGAACTCCGGTGAGAACAGCAGGTTGAACTTCTTTACTCCTTTTTGGGCGTACTTTACATAAAGGTTACGGGTATAACCCACAGGAATCGTTGACTTGATGACCATTACGGCATCCGGATTCACCTCAAGCACAAGGTCGATAACCTCCTCCACGCGGCTCGTATCGAAGTAATTCTTCACAGGGTCATAGTTTGTAGGAGCGGCTATTACCACAAAGTCGGCATCAGCGTAGGCTGACCTCCCATCCAAAGTGGCAACAAGGTCAAGTGGCTTTTCAGCCAGATACTTCTCGATATAATCATCCTGAATAGGGGAAATCTTATTATTCAGTTTTGCCACCTTTTCAGAGACTACGTCCACGGCTGTTACATGATGATATTGAGATAGCAATGTCGCTATGCTCAATCCTACATAGCCTGTACCAGCTACCGCAACCTTAATGTCTTTGAAATCACGCATATTTTTTGATTTAGTTTTCCAATATTACAGATTTAACATCTAGTATAAAACCTGTTATTCTTTGTTTCCATGTTTTTCTCCATATCCATAGCCATAACCGTAACGCTTGCCATAGCCATAATACTTGCCATATTTACCGTAGCCATAATAATAGCCGTACTTCTTTTTCTGAAGATCCAAGCCGTTAATGGCAATACAGAGGTTAGGCAATTTGTTGTTTTCAGAAAGCTCATTAATCAAAGAAAATTCGGCCTTACGGGTATAATCGGCACGGCATACATAGATCGATAAATCAGCAGTACGACCTATCAACAAGGTGTCGGTTACCATACCCACGGGGGCCGTATCCAGTATCACATAGTCAAAACTAACCTTCAATGTTTCGATGGCTTTTTCCAAACCGTCACGGGCCAACAGTTCCGTTGGATTAGGAGGAACTGCTCCACCAGGAAGAATAAACAGATTCTTGTTGATATCAGAAGGCTGTACTAAATCCATCAGATCAACAGTTGGATTAGTCAAAAATTGAGTAATACCATGTTCTTTTCTGGAAAGATTGAAAACCTTATTCAATCCCGGTTTGCGAATGTCAAGACCTACTATCACAACCTTTTTACCTAACAAAGAAAGACTAATAGCCAAATTAGATGATACAAAAGACTTACCTTCACCACTGATGGTAGAAGTCACCAGAATCACATTCTTGCCATTTTCAAGTATAAACTGAAGATTAGTACGAACATTTCGGAAAGTCTCACTCATCAGATTATTCTGATTCTCAAATACAGCTATAGAACCGGACTTTTCATCTGCTAACGGAATATCACCAATAACAGGAAGCGAGGTTAACTTTTCAACATCAACACGTCCCTCAATCTTGAATTTAGTCAATCCAATCAAATAAATGATACCTACCGGAAGACCTACCCCCAGCAGTAAGGCGGCAAGATAGACCATCATATTTTTAGGAGAAACCGGATTATTATCTGCTAACGCTTCATCAATAATCTTGGCATTATTTGCAGTAGCTGCCAAAGTGATAGCATTCTCCTCACGTTTTTGTAATAACATCAAATATAGTCCAGCCTTGATTTCCTGCTGCCGGGCGATACTTACGAACTGACGTTCCTGGGTCGGAGCGTCATTAATGCGACGGGAATAGCGGTTCGCCTCACGGGCAAGGTCTTCTTTGGTTATCTGCAATCCTTTCAATGTAGCATCCAGCGTAGCCTGTACATTGCTCCGCATCGCACGGATACTAGTATCCAAATTTATGATCGTCGGATTATTCTCGGTTGATGTACGGAGCAAACGCTTTCTTTCAACCAACATTTCATTATATCTGTCTATTGCACCAGCTGATGCCGCATCCTGTAATCCAATATTACTTGGCAAGACCTCATATTCATTACCTTGCATATAGCGTTGCAAATCCATCACCAAATTGATTTGAGTCTGGTTTTCCACACGCTTCTTTTCATATTCAGCATTACCGGTTAAGGCTATTTGCGCCTCACTGCTCAAATCTGTAATTCCGGCGCTACGCTTGAAGTTCTCCAAGTCTTGTTCTGTACTTCCAAGTTCCTTGGAAATAATGCCGATACGTTCGTCGATGAATTCTGCGGTTTTTTGGGCTACCTCATTCTTGTCATTATTGGCATTGATATTGTACATTTCAAGGAGCTTGTTGATGAAGTCCTTGCCACGCCAGGTATTTGAGTTCTTTAACGAAAGAACAGCCACAGAAGTGGTTTTTGATGTAGGGGCTATCGACAAGGACTGGATATATCCTTTGGCCACAGACATCGGCCGGTTTATAAAAGCTTTTATATGACGCTCTTTACTTTCCTCCTTAGCCTGATTGGTCGTCAATGTATCCTTGCTTTCAAAAAAGGCGACCGTTCCCTCATCGGTCGGGAAAACAGCAGGTAATTTATCAAATTGCTTCCGATACTCTTTGTCTTTCACTGTTATCAACGCATCCATCCCACCATTGGGAAATAAAGTCATCTCCACTTCCATTGGTGCAGACAATTTTTCCGCCTCTTGTGGAGTCAAGCTCACCACTACGGGCGAGGTACGGTAAAGTTCCCTACTAGGAAACTCATCTTCATCCTTATAAGTCACAAACAGTCCCAGATTGTTAACCACTTCACGGGCAAGAGACTTTGATTTCAGCACCTCGATTTCATTGTCTACATTGTTCGACGAGGAAACGAAGCCGTCCAGCCCCATCTTTTCCAGTTCGGAGGACATGCTCGCACCACCGCCTTTCTTGTCATCCTTGATCAAGACTGTAGCAGATATATTATAGACAGGAGTAACCAGACGCAGGTAGCCCCATGCGCAGGCGATACAGATTATTACAGAAACCACAAACCAAGGCCAATGGATCAGGTAACGGAAAAGGATTTCCTGAATATTCACCTGCTCTTCCGGTTGCTCCCCCCGATTCTCTCTTTTTTCCTCAATCATATCTATATTACTATTTGAAGATTGTTACTAATAAACTTGCCAATGATACCAGAATAGAAGTAGCGGAGAACCACAAGCTGGTACTGTTACCTATATCGGAGTTACGGGCTTTTGCTTTATTAGGAGTCACATAAACTATATCATTCTGCTGTAACCAATAATAAGGAGAAAGAATTGTCTCCGCCTTGTTTAAATCCAATGTCACAATTTCCTGTTTGCCATCAGCACCCTCACGAATCAGTTTCACATTATCACGAACTCCCCAAACCGTCATGTCACCGGCCATGGCTAGAGCTTCCAACAAGTTGACTTTCTCGTTACTGATGGTAAACGTACCCGGACGGGCAACCTCACCTAATACAGATATTTTATAGTTTACCATACGAACAGTAACTATCGGAGTCTCCTTTATGTAAGGTTTCAGTTTTTCTATTATCAGTTGTTCAGCTTCTCTTTTCGTCAATCCACCCACTTTCAATTCACCCAAAACAGGAAAATTAATCTTGCCTTCATTATCTACCAGATAAGGTTGTAAAACAGGCTGAGTAGTCAATTGGGTGCTGGCAGTAGCCGCATTGGCGGGAGTAGCCACCGTCAAGTTGAACGGAACTGCAAGTTCCGGACTAGTACACGACACCACGATAGTAAGTAAGTCTTTAGGCATTATCTTTGCATCATACAAATTTTCCTGTTGATTGATGTCCTTTACAACTCCCGCATCCTGCAAATAAGGTACTTTCTTATAAGACTGGCAGGAAGCAAGCAGAAATACCGCTATCAAGCAAGAAAACAGACTTTCATACAAGCTTCGTACATTCAAATGCGTGCGCAATGATTTATTCATATTAAATGATAATTTATTTATAGAATCTTTTGTTAATTATTTCCTATTTATTCTTTATCTAATACTTCAAATCGCGGAGAATTTTTTGATTTGAACTCCGGAACTATTTTTTTCATCAACCGCACGGTATCCATGATCTTTACCGCACGCGACAACTTTTCAAATTCTGCATAAGTATCAAGAATATCAGCATATTCATACCGACGAACTTTAGCTATCATGATTTTCTTATTCTCTGTCGGAATCGTATTTTCTTTATCGCTCAACACCTCTTCATACAATTTTTCACCCGGACGTAATCCCGTAAATTCGATCTTTATGTCTTCACCCGGACGATAACCAGCCAATTCGATCATACGAGTCGCCAGATCAACAATCTTCACAGCTTTTCCCATCTCAAAGACAAAGATCTCATTACCCTCACCCATGGTAGCAGCCTCCATTACCAAACGGCAAGCTTCGGGAATGGTCATGAAGAAACGGATAATATCAGGATGAGTAACAGTGACAGGACCACCATTCTCTATCTGTTCTTTAAAACGAGGAATGACAGAACCGTTACTACCCAATACATTACCAAAGCGGGTGGTGATAAATTTGGTATGACCTTTCACTTTTCCTTCACGGATAGCACATCCCAGACTTTGAACATAGATTTCAGCTAAACGCTTGGAACAGCCCATTACATTAGTAGGATTTACAGCTTTATCCGTAGACACCATAATCATCTTTTCAGCACCATATTCCACAGCCATATCAGCCACCTGACGAGAACCGGTCACATTGACAAGTACAGCTTCACAAGGATTTTCTTCCATCAAAGGCACATGTTTATAAGCGGCGGCATGAAAAACAATTTGAGGATGATACAATTCGAATACCATACGAACGCGTTCCTTCACACGCACATCACCAATCACCGGAACAAAATCTATATTCGGATATTTTTTCTCAAACTCAAGACGGACATTATGCAAAGGTGTTTCTGCAGAGTCGAACATGATAAGTTTCTGAATTCCCATCTGCACTAATTGACGGCAAAGTTCACTGCCAATACTGCCTGCCGCACCAGTCACCAACACCACTTTTCCCCTGAATTCTTCTGCAACCTGACGAAGGTTGATATTAATTTCGGCACGGCCCAACAAATCCTCAATCTTAATAGGACGTACCCACTGATGAAAGTTTCCATCAGAATCCGCTTCACTGATAGTAGGAGCTATCAATGTTTTAAGTTCATTGTTTTTACAATATTCCAAAAGTCGTTTTTCTTCCAGGCGGGTATCTTCATAACGGGCAAACAGAATCCCCTTAATTCCGCGCTTCCGCATGATATAATCAACATCCGATTCATTTTCAAAGTAATAAACGGGAAGATCTGCCAATCGGCGTCGGCTGTTATTTTTACCATATACATAAAAACCGGTTACTTTATAATGTGCACTATCCCTAAGACGTAACTTCAAGGCTACACTCTCTTCATTAGTACCATAAATAAGAATACGTGTGTTCTTTTTATTCACCCAATCCAATAAAAAATCATAGACGATTATCAATGATACACGGAAGGTTGTCAAGATCACTAAAGTCAATAAACCATCAAATAGAAGATAGGATATTTTATAATTATATGGCAATTGGGTCTCATATATAACTCCAAAAGAAATAATGACCAAACAGGTAATTTTAAATAAAACGGCACACATGATACGCCAAAGTTCACGTGCCTGTGAGAAACGAATTGTATTACGATAAGTATGGAATAATAAAGAGCCCGCAACACTTGCCACCAAAGAAACGCAAGCAAATTTACAGAGCATCCAGTCGGTCATTGGAACATGCGCCATATAATGAATTACCGCATAAGCGACCAACGAACATAATACAGAAATTGCCGTGTCAATACCTAAAATAACCCAATAACTGAAATAATTTTTGCGGACATATTGCACTATGTCCTTCAATGTTTTTTCCATTATAGTATAAATGAATAAAATAATATTTCGAAATTTGATTTATCTGATTGATTATGATCAGTACAAGGACTATGACTACGATTTCCATGTTGGTGTAGCCCAACAAAGAATCCCTTCATCTTTCGATACGTACATACATTTCTACACTATATCTTTTGTAAAGATATAATTCATAATACTTTATGGATTTTTATTTTTGAGAGAGGTCATCGATAAATATATCCACTGTTTGGTTACCGATGTCAGATAGACTGCCTGCTATTTTACAGACTTTCATTACATTTTTGCAGTAAAATCCCCATACCCCTATAAAATAGATTGATTACTCAATCACGTAAATCCCCATTTTCAGATACCGGCTCTACACACCCAGCCGGTATATCTACACATGCACACCCTAACATTGTCAATCGAACAGCAACTTTCGATTTCCCATTCACATGTACTAATTCCCCTTCCAATCCTGCCAATGGTCCCTTGATTACCCGTATTTTCTCTCCCGGAGCCAATGGCGATGTACTCATGCTAATCGTCTCATCCGAGTAATCGAGCATAAACTTAAATCGCAACATTTGTTGATCAGGAATAACAGCCGGAGTACTCTCCCCACGTAATACCATGTAACGGCTGATAGAAGATAAAGTCAGGACTTCTTTTTGTTCTTGCAGATCAACGTGAACGAAAATCATCATCGGAAGCAGTACCCGGTCGACAATTTTACGGCGGTCGCTCCATTGATGGACTTCTTGTTGAATTGGAAGAAAATTTTCGATCCCCATTTTCGTAAGCCGCTCACTTGTTTTTTTCTCGTGACAGATACGTACAATAGCTACTAACCAACGTTTTGAGCGCGCTACGCTGCTGCCAATCACATCTGTTGACAGAAGATCCCGATCGTCATTTTTCTTAATGATCATGTATTTTTACCCCTCATTTCTCCGTCACCTTTAAGGTAATGGATTGAATTCAGTGGCAAAGATAGATAAAAATATAAATAGTAAACAAGAAAAAACTTTTCTTTTTTTACAGACAGACTGAATTGTGCTTTTTCTGTATCTACTTTGATTACCACTTATAGTTAATACCGAAGCTAAGCAATTCTTTCAACTGGAAGAAGCTGTCGCCTTCAGTCGGTTTCGAGCTGTCGTCAAAACGGGTATGTATATAGAGCTTGGTAGAAAGATAACGGTTTAATACGAAATTGAACGTATTTTCCCATTCTACACGTGCCCAATGGTAGTTGGTCAGATAATTGAGACGAGACTCTAAAGTCACTGCAGAAATGATGGTCCAGTTCAATGTCGATTGCAACTGGGAACCGAAATCGTTTTTAGAACATTTTCCTTTTTCTAAGCCAAACTTAGTTTCATCCACTTCAGAATTGCCTATATAACGTAAGTTGTAAGTCAACGGCGCCATAAACACGGAAAGATTAAATTTCTTCTTACTCAATTTATAATCCATACCGACACTGACCGCCAAATCTGCCGGAGACATGAAAGATGAAACCAATTCTTCACTGTTAGCTTTATATCCGTTGAAGAACTGTGTCTTAAACTCGGAAGAAATGGTATAATACCAATTTTTGAGGGCTCTCAAACCTAATTGGTTATATAAGCGGAATTGGTCGGTATTAAAAAGATATTTATGATATTCATCTGACGGAGTGGAAGTCATACCCACTTTAGCTTCCAGCTGGTTCTCAAACAGCACCTTTTCATTGTCATTATAGTTGGCGAAAATCTGAAAAGTGGCTAATCCGGAGAAGTTACTTTCACCTCCCTTATACCAGTTATCCGAAAGGTGGTTCTGGCTAATCTGCAACGATCCGTTACCTCCGGTCACCCACCAGTTCGGCCGACTAATCTTCATATTGGCTTTCCCTACATTATCATCCATATTTTCCGGTTGAAACAGATGAATAACGTTTGCTTTGGGAGATATTTTCGGCTTCACATCGTGACGGAATACATCACGACTCATGATGCGGTCTTCTGTAGTGACAACCAAGTTCGGACGTTCCAAATAAAGATCCATCAATGCACTGTTCACTATTTTCTCGGCACGCTGGGTTTTGGTAAATGCCAGGGTATCATAAGGCAGAAGTTCCGCTGTCAGTTGAGGAGTGGTGTCCCATTGCATAGGCTTCCATTCCAATTTCGAATATTGTGCCATCGGAGCATAATAATATGCCAATGGTGTGAACAGACGAAAATAATCGGGATCAGACGGAATATAACGTGGCGGCACAGACAGATCGTTCAAATAATCTAATTGCGCGACATACTTATTATATAAATAAGAAACGGTATCCAGTTTCGGAGTCGGCCCCGACATATTCAGTTTGAGCATCAAATATTTCTGAAGCTCCGCCGAAAGCGTATCTGCTTTCACGACTCTGGCTTTTGCCACAACTGTTGAAGATTTAACCGTTTTGGCAGGTTTAATCGCTTCAGGAGCAGGCTGCAGAGAGTCAGTCGGAAGTGGAGAGGGATCGACAGATTCCTGTGCAAAAAGCGATAACGATAAGATTGACAGAATAAACGCTGAACATAAAGTAGTAATTCTCATCATATTTGTCTATGGTTTAGAGTGCAAAGCTACATTATTTTGTTCAGAAATCATAGGATTCTTTTAAAATTGCATTTTTTAATAAAATTGTGGAGACGAAAGACTGTAATCTTCCTCTTTTTTTATAATTTTGCGGTTTTTAAGTTCGTAAGAATACTACTAAGTAAACAATTATTAAAACAGTTATAGCTGTGGGAGAAACAAAGTATATTTTCGTCACCGGTGGTGTTGCCTCTTCTTTAGGAAAAGGGATCATCTCATCATCCATCGGTAAGTTGCTGCAAGCAAGAGGTTATAATGTAACCATCCAGAAGTTTGACCCGTATATCAACATCGACCCGGGAACATTGAATCCTTATGAGCACGGAGAGTGCTATGTAACCGTAGACGGACACGAAGCCGACCTCGACTTGGGACACTATGAGCGATTCCTGGGTATACAAACGACAAAGGCGAACAACATTACTACGGGACGTATCTACAAGAGCGTCATTGACAAGGAACGTCGTGGAGATTATCTGGGTAAAACGATCCAGGTGATTCCTCACATCACAGACGAGATCAAACGGAATGTAAAACTGCTTGGTAATAAATACAAGTTTGATTTTGTGATTACTGAAATCGGTGGTACGGTAGGTGACATCGAATCACTCCCCTACCTCGAAAGTATCCGTCAGTTGAAATGGGAACTCGGTAAGAACGCTCTTTGCGTACACTTGACCTATGTTCCTTATCTTGCTGCTGCCGGAGAATTGAAAACAAAACCGACGCAACATTCTGTAAAGGAACTCCAAAGTGTGGGTATTCAGCCGGATGTACTGGTACTGCGTGCCGAGCATCCGCTAAGTGACGGACTGCGTAAGAAAGTGGCACAATTCTGTAATGTAGACGATAAAGCCGTCGTGCAGTCTATCGACGCGGAAACAATTTACGAAGTACCTATCCTGATGCAGGCGCAAGGGCTGGACAGCACTATCCTCGAAAAGATGGGACTGCCGGTAGGAGAAACTCCGGGACTCGGCCCATGGCGTAAATTCCTGGAACGTCGTCACGCTGCAGAGACTAAAGAACCGATCAATATTGCACTGGTTGGAAAATACGATTTGCAGGACGCTTACAAGTCTATCCGTGAAGCTTTATCGCAAGCGGGTACTTACAATGACCGCAAAGTGGAAGTTCATTTCGTAAACAGCGAGAAACTGACAGATGAGAATGTAGCTGAAGCTTTGAAAGGTATGGCGGGCGTAATGATTGGTCCGGGATTCGGTCAACGGGGTATCGACGGCAAGTTTGTCGCTATCAAATATACACGTACACATGACATTCCGACTTTCGGTATTTGTCTGGGTATGCAATGTATTGCTATTGAGTTTGCACGCAACGTACTAGGATACGCAGATGCCAACTCACGTGAAATGGATGAAAAGACTCCGCACAACGTGATTGATATCATGGAAGAGCAGAAAGCAATCACCAATATGGGTGGTACGATGCGTCTGGGTGCTTACGAATGTGTATTGCAGAAAGGTTCGAAAGCATATCAGGCTTACGGACAGGAACATATTCAGGAACGTCACCGCCATCGCTATGAGTTCAACAATGATTATAAAGACCGATATGAAGCTGCCGGCATGAAATGTGTAGGTATCAACCCGGAATCGGATCTGGTAGAAATCGTTGAGATCCCAACTTTGAAATGGTTTGTCGGTACACAGTTCCATCCGGAATATGGTAGTACGGTACTGAACCCTCATCCGTTGTTCGTTGCATTTGTGAAAGCTGCCATCGAAAACGAAAAAGCAACGGTGAACGGCTAACGATACGTGGTAAACAACCGGTAGTTTGTAATTTATATAATTTGTAATTAAAATAAGAATGGATAAAAACACCATCACAGGTCTCGTTCTGATAGGTATATTATTGGTAGGATTCAGTTTTTTGAGCCGTCCAAGCGAGGAACAGATAGCTGCACAAAAAAAATACTACGATTCTATTGCCGTGGTACAGCAGCAGGAGGAAGCGTTGAAGGCTAAAACGGAAGCTGCACTGGCTAACAGTCAAAAAGAGGTGGCATCGGCTGCCGATTCTTCTGCTTTGTTTTTCAATGCCTTGCATGGAACCGACTCTAAAATCAGCATCCAGAATAATGTAGCGGAAATCACTTTCACAACCAAAGGCGGACGTGTCTATTCAGCCATGCTGAAAGATTATATGGCACAGGACAAAAAGACGCCGGTCATGCTGTTCGACGGTGACGATGCTTCGATGAACTTCAACTTTTACAACAAGGCAGGAGCCATCCAGACCAAAGATTATTTCTTTGAAGCTGTGAACAAGACGGACAGTAGTGTTACAATGCGTCTGGCTGCGGATAGCGCAAGCTATATCGATTTCATCTATACGCTGAAACCGGATAGCTACCTGATGAACTTTGAAATCAAAGCGACAGGCATGGAAGACAAGTTGGCTAGTACTAAGTATGTGGACATCGACTGGTCACAACGTGCCCGCCAACTGGAAAAAGGATTCACTTATGAGAATCGTCTGTCGGAACTGACTTATAAAGTAACAGGTGACAATGTAGACAACTTGTCTGCTGCCAAAGATGACAGTCAGGATTTGCCGGGACGCATTGATTGGGTAGCTTTCAAGAATCAGTTCTTCTCGTCTGTATTTATCGCTGAACAGGATTTCGACAAGGTTTCCGTTAAGTCAAAAATGGAACAACAGGGAAGCGGATATATCAAAGATTATTCTGCTGAAATGAATACTTTCTTTGATCCGTCAGGCAAGGAACCGACAGAGATGTACTTCTACTTCGGTCCGAACCACTTCAAGACGCTGAAAGCGCTGGATAAAGGACGTGACGAGAAATGGGAGCTTCACCGACTGGTTTACCTGGGTTGGCCGCTGATCCGCTGGATTAACCAGTTTATCACGATCAACGTATTCGACTGGTTGTCCGGCTGGGGATTGAGCATGGGTATCGTTCTGTTGATTCTGACTATTATGGTGAAAGTGCTGGTTTATCCGGCTACCTGGAAAACGTACATGTCTTCTGCCAAGATGCGTGTATTGAAACCGAAAATTGATGAAATCAACAAGAAATATCCCAAGCAGGAAGATGCAATGAAGAAACAGCAGGAGGTGATGAGCCTTTACAGCCAATACGGGGTAAGCCCGATGGGTGGCTGTCTGCCGATGTTATTGCAGTTCCCTATCCTGATGGCTTTGTTTATGTTCGTGCCGAGTGCTATCGAACTGCGTCAACAGAGTTTCTTGTGGGCGGACGACCTTTCTACTTATGACGCTATCATCACATTCCCGTTCCATATCCCGTTCCTTGGCAATCACCTTAGCTTGTTCTGCTTGCTGATGACGTTGACAAACATCTTGAACACAAAGTACACAATGTCTATGCAGGATACCGGAGCGCAGCCACAAATGGCGGCTATGAAATGGATGATGTATCTGATGCCGATTATGTTCTTGTTCGTCTTGAACGATTATCCGTCAGGTTTGAACTATTACTACTTCGTGTCAACGCTGATTAGTGTGGGTACTATGATTCTGCTTCGTAGAACGACTGACGAAACTAAATTGTTGGCTATTCTTGAAGCGAAAAAGAAAGACCCGAAACAAATGAAAAAGACCGGATTTGCTGCTCGCCTAGAGGCGATGCAAAAGCAACAAGAGCAATTGCAGCAGCAAAGACAGAATAAAAAATAAGGAGTAATTCCTGAATCATATTCTAAGAAAGCCGGACATCCTATTTTGGTTGCCCGGCTTTCTTTCTCTAAAAAATAAAATAGGATGAAAACTAAATATTCTTATAAACAAATCTGGACAATCTCCTACCCTATCCTAATCAGTCTGATTATGGAACAGATGATTGGTATGACGGACACTGCTTTTCTGGGACGTGTCGGAGAAATCGAATTAGGTGCTTCCGCCATTGCAGGTGTATATTACCTTGCCATTTTCATGATGGCATTCGGTTTCAGCATCGGTGCCCAGATATTAATTGCACGTCGCAATGGAGAAGGAAACTACAAGGAAATCGGACCCATTTTTTATCAGGGCATATATTTCCTGCTTGCCATGGCAGTGATTTTATTCACGTTCTCCATCGTATTCTCACCATATATCCTCAAGAATATCATTTCGTCTCCTCACATTTACGATGCAGCCGAGAGTTATATTCATTGGCGTGTGTACGGGTTCTTCTTCTCTTTTATCATGGTGATGTTCCGCGCCTTCTTTGTAGGTACGACGCAGACCAAGACGCTGACTTTGAACTCTATTGTGATGGTACTTTCGAATGTGGTATTCAATTATATCCTGATTTTCGGAAAATTCGGTTTCCCGCAATTGGGAATTGCCGGTGCTGCTATCGGCTCTTCGCTGGCTGAAATGGTATCGGTGATTTTCTTTATCATCTATACCTGGAAACGGATTGACTGCAGGAAGTATGCATTGAATATACTGCCTAAGTTCCAAGGGAAAACACTGAAACGAATACTGAATGTTTCTGTGTGGACAATGATCCAGAACTTTGTTTCTTTGTCTACCTGGTTTATGTTCTTTCTATTTGTGGAACATTTGGGAGAGCGCTCTTTGGCAATCGCGAACATTATCCGAAACGTATCGGGAATCCCGTTTATGATTGCAATGGCATTTGCATCCACCTGTGGTTCATTGGTCAGCAATCTGATCGGTGCAGGTGAACAGGATTGTGTACGGGGTACTATCAGGCAGCACATTCGCATTGGATATATATTTGTATTGCCAATTCTGATATTCTTCTGTCTATTTCCGGATCTGATCCTACGTATTTATACAGATATGCCGGATTTGAGAGCGGCATCCGTACCTTCACTGTGGGTACTATGCTCTGCCTATCTGGTACTGGTGCCTGCCAATGTGTATTTCCAATCGGTATCAGGAACAGGAAATACGCGGACTGCATTGGCTATGGAACTTTGTGTACTGGCTATCTATGTCACATACTCTGCATATTTCATCATGTATCTGCGAATGGATGTCGCATTTGCCTGGACGACAGAATGTGTGTACGGTACTTTTATACTGTTGTTCTGCTACTGGTATATGAAGAAAGGAAACTGGCAGAAAAAGAAGATTTAAATCCTTTTTTCACTATCTTCGCAAGAAAATAAACATTTTATAAAATATATGAGACAAGCTAATTTATT
>ENA-ORQX01000152-ORQX01000152.1-human-gut-metagenome-genome-assembly--contig:-NODE-152-length-63173-cov-9.283596_pt1 | contig 63173 bp, 77 predicted proteins | sample MGYA00242170_ERZ509124 | MGnify/ENA primary metagenome ERZ509124 (study PRJEB26280, sample SAMEA2338647) | human gut metagenome | biome: human gut; feature: human-associated habitat; material: faeces... | reverse complement strand
CTTTCTCTCTTATTTCCTGTACTACACTTGCTTCTTCAATTTCCTCAATGAACTTCTCTCTCCAACGGCGGCCTCAGGACCTCCCCGTTTTGCGAAAGTGCTGCAAAGATACTACCTTTCTCTATTACAATCCAAATTTTTTCCAATGTTTTTTTGAATTATTTTTTAAATAAAATATAACCATATAATATTCTGCTTTTTACAGAATTATTTTTTTATTGAATATTTTATTCCTCGCCTCTATTTTTATTATATAAATTCCTCGATCGACATTTACCGCTATTTGGTTTTTCCCCTCAGCAGCCACTGCATATAACATTTGCCCAGATAGATTGTAAACCGATATTCGTTCGGAACCACAAAGAGTCGCTATTATAATTTGCCGTCCCGACACATATACGAGCGGATCACATGATCGAACAGATGTAACAGCCGAGATATCGGCCGTAACGGCTCTCTGTACCGAAGACCAATTTGAAACAACATCTTTACATACCGAACGGACTTGATAGCCATACTCTGTCTGAGGAGAAAGCCCCTCTATAACATGAGTCGTAATATTCCCGACCTTTTCCTGAGAGAAAATATCCTTAACATAAGCTCCATAAGTAATCGAAGCATCATCGACAGCTACGTTTCCTTTTTCTTTATGTGCATAAACGACTTTTACCGAAGTTACCTGCTCATCGATCGAAAAGGTATATTCGGGATAATTCTTAGAAGTATCGACATATCGCAATGTATCAATAGCTGTCCAACTATTATCCGATTCTTTCTCAACAACAATGTAGGACCCCGTCCCGGAAGATGCAAAACGATACATAAACGAAACCTTTACTATACCCCCGTTATACCGAGGGGTCTGTAAATATTCTCCCGTATTTTTCAATGCGACCGAAGGAGCCGACACTCCGCTACTTGCCGCAGATGTATAATTACCGGAAGCTGTTCCCTCCCAATTATCGGGCAGAGGTTTTCCGGACGAATCTACTTCGTCAAATCCCTCAGTATAAACATGTTGTTCACCGGTCTGTGTAAAACAAATTATCTCATAATTATCGGCTCCCTGAACTTCTTCCCAATTTATTCGGAAAGCACTATCGGTTATATCCGAAGCATCGAGCAACTGCGGCACAGCCAGAGAATCTGTCTCAAATTGCATGCTATATGCGGCCTTTACTATACCCGAAGGTACAACAGCGCTCACTTGATAGGTGTAGCGAGTCAACGGTCGCAATTCGGTAAAACGATAGTTTTGTACGAGCCCGATTGACTTATCGGTCTGTATATATTCCCGTTCGTCATCAAACTGCATACGAAAAAGCCCTATCCTCGAAAAATCATCTTTCGGAGACGATATCCACTCTTTCCCATTATATCGCGATGTAGGGTGTGTTATCTCGGAACGACGATACAACGTTTTATCTTGCCCCCAATAAGCTATTTCCCCAGCAACACCCACCACATCAATTATTATACCATCGCGACAAAGCGCAACAGCATCATTCCCATTGAAATTGAGAGGCGAAGTTTCTCCCCCGGGAATAATCTGCGAAGCCTTAGCGATTAACTCCCCATCAGTCGATAGCGAATTTAATAATAAATAGGTCTCTCCGTTATTTAATATAGAAGTTCCTAACGGAGTATCGTTCACGAAAGAACCACTACCATTAACCTCCATTCGCAAACTGTATGCAGAAAGGTCGACCGGGACTCCTGTTCCGTTATAGATTTCAATCGCTTTATTATACCCCGATCCCTCGACATAAGCCGAAATAATCAAATCTCCGGCAGAGGTATTCCCCGACCAAAGAGAAACTTGGTAATCGATAGCTTCGGGGTAATTAATCCAATGTATCAAAGCCTCGGTGGCTGTAACATCGGATGCCGAGGTTTCTATAAACGAAGGGACTGAAACTACTTGTACCGGTATGCGGTACGGGGTCTCAATGCCCCCTCCCGAAATAATCACCGTATCGCGATATTCTCCTTTCCTCAGCTCTCGACACGATATTTCAACTGTACAACCATCGTGCACTTCTTGTGCCGACACTTCGTAATCGGAAAGTTCAAATATACCTCCTATCGCCCACGAGAGGGACAAAGAAGAGGTGAGGTTGTTTCCCAATATATCAAGTTGTTCGCTTTTATTATCACCCAACATAATCACCCCCATATCCATGATTTGATCCCGACGAGGCAAAGCCAAGAAAGGGAGAGTCTCTGCGGGGAACCTGAACGGGTCTTCCCGATGAGCTCCCCATATATACTCGACCAAATCGGGATAATCTATATAAGGATTTCGATTCCCCTGTATGGTATAAACCGAATCGTTCCTCGCCAACTCTCTTTCGCTCGGAGGGTCTTGCGAATGCCACTCCAACAGCATGTCCAACGCCCACCCTTTCCATACCGGATAAGTATTGTTATCGAGCATAGGCGACTGCCAATAGTCACACAAGTTTTCATAGGCCGTTACGACATAGAAATAGGCACGAGCAAAATCGCCCTTATACTCGTCGGCAGGTTCGAAGCAACGGTCGGTATAATCTACTCCCCAGCCATTCTTTCCTACTTTCGAGACCCCATTGTCAAAGCCGGAAACTCCCGTGACCTCACCCAACGGCAAATTGTTTTTAGCAGAATTGGCCGATCCGTCTGCCGGGAACAAATGATGCAAATCCCTATAAGCATTATTTTCATAAGCGCCCCACCAACTTTTCGGGAAAGAGTGCTCTATATGCATGCCCCCGACGGCATTAAAGCCATCGAAATAGCGCATTTCATCGGAATACCTGTCCCACACACTGCCATCTTCTTTACGGTCTGTTCGGGAGAAGCCCTCCCACGTGGCATCTTCCCCACTACCATAACCGAGTGTATGCATCGAACTTATTATTTCGTATAATGCAGTTTTCAACTCAGCTCCATGTTTTCCATCGGCCGCATAATAATAGCCCGCAGGAACTGTGGCATCAAGCCGAAATCCCAGAAACGAAATTCCCAATACCCCGAAAATTATCCGGGCACAATTTTTCATAGTACTCATAATACAGATTTTTAATCTCAACGCGAGCTATGCACTCTCACCGTATTTTGTAACGACGGAGATACAACCTTCACGATATAAATTCCTTCGGGCAACTCCCATTCGACCTCCTCGCTATGCAAAATCCGCGAGCCACACAAACGCCCGTCCATCGTATACCACGAGGCAACAGCATTCATCGGGGCATTGAGTATATGCAACACATTCCCAGAGGTAAACATCAAAACACGATCTGCCTCCATATCATCGACAGCAGCCGACCACGTAGAGACTGAAATCGTATTAGACACCGACTGAGCCTCTTCCCCGATATAGGGAGTCACCGTATAATGATACTGCACAGCGGGAGTTAAATCGGATACCATATATTCGTTTACATCTCCTACTCGACGAGGATATCCATCTAAAACAACAGGGGTAGAACCTCCACCGCTCTTCACCACTACGCTATGCAGATAGACCCGATGATCGCTCTTGGCCATCAAGGTGATTGTTGATGTTTTCGTTCCCTCCTTCACCGGAATAGTTGTGGTCGTAGTACCATCGAGGTTAATCTGGCTAATCTCTTGACCATCGACCAAAACAAACAACACAGACAGATCTTCTTTATAAGGTTCGGCCACTACCGTTATCGATACATCTCCGGCCGATAAATCAAGGATAGGAGTAGTAGCGCTACCGTCCTTACTACCCGAACCTAATCGTAATTTTCCCGATTCAGCAGCAGTATATCCCTCATAGGTCCACGAATCGGGCTTCGACGAAAACGTCACGTCCAATATGTCCTTCTCAGGAGCACTCGACGAATAGTCGTCGTACCACACATTCAATTCATAATCGGTTGCTTCCGATTTCGGAGTCCAAACCGCCACAAAAGAATTTTTCGTAATATCCTTCGCCGGCAATGCGACAAAATCATCGATAGCCTGTCCTTTCAAATTAACGATAATCGGAGACTTTAACCCACCTCCCGATATTTCCAAAACAGCTTCATGCGAACCTACTACCGAAGAACGATAGGCTAACTCGACAGTCGTTCCATTATTAACCTCATCGGCTGTAAGTTCCCGACGATTCACCGAAAAGCACTCACTATCATTACCCCCTACTTCAACCGAAACAGTACTCTCGATATTACGTCCTCTAACAGACAGTTGAACCGTTACCGGTGAAGAACTATTCACCGAAGCGATTCCCATATCGACAGTCGATCCGTTTCGAGGAGCCTCGATATACGGAGCATCTCCTCCATCTGGCATAAAGGGGATATTACGACTGTCTCCAAAGATGAGATCGACCAATTCGGGATAATCGATAAACGGGTTCCGATTTCCTTGACGCGACTCATAGACAGCTTCATTTCTATCCAATTCTTTTTGGCTAACGGGGTCTTGCTCATGCCAACGAAGCAACATATCCAACTGCCACTTGGTTATATAAGGATAGGCAGAGGAAAACACCTCAGCACCATATCCACTCGTTGCCACCCCTTTATACCGAGTAGCAAAATAGAAATAAGTACGCGCAAAATCGCCTTTATATTCATCGTTCGGCTCGAATACCGTATGCGAATAACCAGGAGTCTTACATTTTCCCCATTTGGAAAATCCATTTTCCGAGCCCGGTGCGTCAGAGGCTACCTCTCCAAACGGGTAGTTGCTACGCATTCCGTTTATTTTTCCATCGGTTGGATAGACATGCCATATATCGGACACCATAGGCGATTGCTTATTAAACCAGCTTTTAGGAACCGAGTGCTCCCTGTTATAGCAATCGCCTTCAACCCCATATGAACCGCATTGATCGGTTCCAAAAGTATAGTTCGTTACATCGGAATACATATCCCACACTTTCCCATCGGAACGTCTGTCTGTCGTTTTATAAAGATTCCACAAGCCATTATAACCTACATCGTTTGCATCGTTTAAGATGGTAGACAAACTTTTTTGCAAATCCTCACCGCTTTTTCCAACAGCATCATCATAATATCCGGCAGGAATCTCTGCAAATACAAAGAACGGAAACAAGCAAGTCAAAACGACAAGCAACAAACAGTTACGTGAAATACAGTTCATTATCTATTATTTAAGTTATATTTTTAGAAAAGGGACGTAAAGATAATAATAAAATATCAAAACCGTTTTAAAATCGATGGATTTCACAAAAAACAACAAAGCCGACTATCTATTAAGATGTCGGCTTCTATCTATATAACTAACCTGTTCTTTCAATCTACCCCTGAATCGAGCACTCCCGAAAAGCCTCGTTTTTTATCTTTCCAAATCTGATACCTATAAACCAAGCAAGTCGTCACAAAATAAACTCCTGTTAGAATCCATAACATCGTATAGGCATGACGCACATCATAAATACCAGCCCCGGCCGTATTCATACGTACAAAGCCTTCTATTCCCCAAGTAGACGGAATGAGAGCACCCAACCACTTCCAGTACTCCGGCATGGCATAACGAGGCCATGTAATACCCGATATGAACAAAAATATAACCGAAGTAAAGACAAACAACAAGAAAGAACTTTCGCGTTCTCGAACAAATATAGATAGCGTCATTCCAAAAAATATAGAAGATAACAAGAACGGAACGGCAAAAGAATAAATTTCTACCTGACTACCTATCTGCGGATATTTAAAAAGCCACGGAATAAAATGTAATATGTATGCCGTACATAAAATATACAAGCTAAAATAGCACAATGATTTGCCTATCACCAAATGCAATACATTATTGTGCATATGTTCTCGTCCACTGTAAAACAGGTGTAACTGTCGATGTTCATAAATTCCCCCAGCCATCATACCAATTCCCAAAATAAGGCTCTGCTGTAAAATCAACACCAATATGGCAGGCAATAAAAACGATGCCAAACCCGACTCTGGATTATACAAATTAATAGAGCTATACGGAATGGGTTGTGTCGCTACATTGATTTGTTCCTGCGTGGCTCCACCCAAAGCCTGAGTCTGTAACTTTCCTCCGAGGTTCATCGTCACATCGGTCAAAGCAATTAAAAAACCTTTATAATTCAAGAGAATACTCATATCCGAATAGAACGAAACGACACTTTGTTCACCTCGTTCTACTTTTCGACTGAAATCTTCCGGAATAAACAATATTCCATAACAATGCTTTTCATACATCATGTGCTTCGCCTCGTCCATATCGGCACAATACGAAACGATATGCGCATTCGGTGTCGCGTCCATCTCACGAGCGAGCTCCCGGCTCAAAGGGGTACGGGCATTATCCACGACGACCATAGGCACTTCCCTCACTACCTCAGGGTTATACACTGCGGCATATACAATCGGATAAGCGAATGGTAAAGCAAAGAAAAACAGCACGATTCCCAAATCATGAAAAACAGCACGGTATTCCCGCCGCCAAATGTAATAAATGTCGGACAAACCTATTTTTATAGAATGAAACAATTTCATATCATTTTATTTTTACATCACGGTACATATACTTGACGCATCAAAGCCTTTTTCAACCGGGGTAACAACGGAGTGGATGCCACCGCAAACAAAATCAATGCGACATAATGTACACGCGAATAATAAAGAGGTATTCCATTCAATGCCTGATCTACATAAATCAAAAAATAATGCCGTACAGGCAACACATACGAGATAGCTTGGAACGGCAAATACATAGCCGGCACAGGGAAAGAAAATCCCGCGATAGAAAGAGACAAGACTCCCACCAGACCACCGACACTCAACCCAATTCTTAACGAAGGCGCAAAACACATAATAATTACCGCAAAACTCTGTGAAGCGACAACCAACAAGAACATCGCGAAAATCATGTGCCAAATGCTGTTATGCATCGGGAAATGCAAATAACCGTATAGCAACGACAAGTATAAAAGCCCCATCGAAAAAAATATGATCGTTTGGGGAATGAGTTTACCTGTAATAGCAATAATAATCGAATCGTCGGCAGTCCGCAACCATTCTCTCGACGTGGCTCGTTTCATCTCAGATCCGATACTGAAAACCGTAACCAACAGAATCATCAATTGCAATAACCCGGGAAGGAAAGAATTATTCAGATAAACCGAATAGCTAATCCACGGATTGCCCAAGGCATGCATATCCGTCGCTATCGGCTGCAACTTAGCCATAATCTGTGACTCCTCGGCTCCCGCAGAAAGTAACACTTGGCGCACGACTGCACCCGATGCTAACACCGACATGGTTTTGAAACTTTTATATAGCAGCGACGCAGGAATGTAATAGGCATCATTCGTATAAAAAGAAATCTCGGGTTGACGACCGGCGATAGCCTTCGCTTCAAAATCCTCAGGAATAATCAAAAATCCGAAAATATCACCCGACTGCATCAACTCCCGAGCCTCGGTAAAGCTATTCAACTTATAGGCAACATCGACCGACTCCTGAGATCCAAGCTGTTGAATAAAATTCCTAGACGTAGAGGTGTGGTCGTGATCGACAATCGCTACCGGAATCTTATGAGGTAACCCTTCGTGCATCAAGGAAAGCAGGAATATGCAACTGAATAGCGGCGCTCCTACCATACAAAGTACATAGATAGGACGCGAAACCAGTTGTTTCAATTCCCGGACAATAGTAGCCCAAAGCCCCGTTTGATATTCCATTCGTTCTGACATATAGACATTCTCGAAGTTACAGAACTTCCATTTTATTTTTTATCTCTTTTCAACAATACCGACATTCCCGGACGTAGATTATCGACCGGTTCGACCGGACGGGCTTTCACTTGGAAAGTTTTGGCATCGTATTGCCCGGTAACTTTCGTAGCGCGCCATACCGCATAAGACCCCATATCCCGAATATAAAATACTTTCAAAGTCACTTCCTTATTTTCCAATGCCGGAATTATAGCCTGTACTTCGGCTCCCATAGTCAAATTTTCTAACAAGTCTTCCCGAACATTGAACGAAACCCACATATCGTCGAGTTTCAATACATTCATAATCGGAGCACCTAAACTCACCAATTCCCCCACATTCGGAAAAATATCGGAAATTTCACCGTCGGTAGGAGCCGTCAGATAAGAATCCGACAAAATAGACTCGACCTCTGCGACACTACCTTGTGCGGCGGCGACCATAGCGCCAGCCTTATCCTCGGCCTGCGCACCGGCCTTTGCCATTTCATATTGCGATTTAGCCGCACTTTCAGTAGCGACCATTGCTTTATAAGCAGCCTCGGCTTCATCGCGTTTTTGTTCCGAAACTACTCCTTTCTTATACAACGACTGCATACGCTCATACGTCTTCTTGGCGATCGTTAAGCCAGCTTGAGCCTGTTGCCACATATCATAGGCAGAATTCAACAGTTCCACGCGCGTACCACTGTCCACCTTTTTATTCTGAGCCTTAGCTACGGTTTCCATAGCCTCGGCCTGTGAGAGTTTCGCCTCTACCAACGAAGAATGAATATGTACCAATGTATCCCCCGCCAGAACATGCTGTCCCTCCTCTACCATGAATTCGACCACTCGGCCGGGCAACTTTCCTGAAACCCGTACTTGTGTCGCTTCGGCCTGCCCTTGAATAATTTGAGGCTCCGGTTTAAGCAAAAATAATCCGATCAAGGCCAAAACAACTATAATGACAATCAAAGCAATGAGGCCTACGACCAAACTGCGCTCTTTCTTTTCTCTTAGATTTTCCATTGTAAATCTGTTTTGCTATTTTTTATATTTTCTATTTTCAATATTTCATAGTGCCCAAAGCCTTAGCCAAATAAACCTCGCAAAGTCGGGTATCGATTTCGGCATCTATTTTTTCCGATTGGGCTTCGAGCCATGCTGTTTGAGCTTCAAGAACATTTGTCGTCGTAAGTACTCCCTCTTGAAATCCAAGTTGCGCATTCCTCAAATTTTCATCGGCTTTCTCCAAATTTTTCACAGCCATTTTATAAGTTCTATAAGCCTCCGAAGTTTTAAAAGCCGCTTGACTTACCTGCAATTCTATCTTTTCTTTCACGTCGGCCAATTCCAACTTGGCAACAACCGCTTCACTCTTAGCGGCACGAATCTTATTGTAGTTCTTTCCCCAATGAAGGATTGGAATATTGAGCATTACTCCCACGCTGAACATACCATCGAACTCGTTTTTAAATCCGTTAAATACGTTGGGATTAGTAAAAGAATAAGTCCCCACCAAAGCCAACTTGGGTAACATATCGGAAAGAGCCAAGTTTTTCTTCTTTTCATAGATTTTCGCCGCATAATTAAGACTCAACACTTCGTTCCGATTTTTAAAAACCTCCTCCATATTATACGACAACGGAGTCTCCTGCGGAGCTACACGCTCCAACGATTCATCTTCAAGCGTAAATATAGAATTGACCGGCAACCCGCAGATTTGAGCCAAAGCCATACGCGACAAAGCCAATCCGTTATCGACCTTAGCAAGGGTTATCTGAGCGGCATTCAACTTCACGGCTACGGTCAATCCGTCTGACTGAGTCGCAACTCCTTCGGCTATCATCTCTTGTACATGCCGGTTCAACGTATCGAGTAAAGCCGTATAACTCTCGGCCAGTTTTCTCTTATGAACGAGAGAGACCACTTGCCAATAAGCCTCATCTGTCTGATAAATAATTTCCTTCTCGGCCGTATTCTTCTGCGACACCGCCAACTTCTCGGCATATCCGGCAATATCGTTCAATGCCTTTATCTTACCCCCCATAAAAATAGGTTGCGTCAGTGTCACCAACCCGGCATACACATTATGTACATCGAACTCGAAAGCCTCTTTCGGGATCATGGCGACAGTCGACGGTATAGGCTGCCCGTTGTTCAATATAGGTTGCCCGGTCGCCGGGTTAGTTACTACATTATACTTGTATTCTTGACTGGCTAAATCGAATGTCTTTGTAGGCAAATATTGGTCGGACTCCAAAAGCGATATCGACTTTTGATTATACATATAAGACCCGGTAAAATCTATTCCCGGGAAATAAGCTCCCCTAGCCGATTTTTTTGTATAGCCTGCCCCTTTCACCTTTTCTTCGGCTATACGTAGTTGCTTATTATTCTTTAATGCCATCTGTCGGCAAGAATCGAGCGAAACCGGTTGTTGTGCCGAACCCATCAGAAAAGATAACAAGAAGGCTGCTAACAATGCCCTCCCTGCCCATATGCTTCCATTTATTTTCATACGCTTCTATTTATCTCTTACTTTGCTTTAACGAAACTAATACTTGCTTTGCTTATAGTTGCATAAACAATTTTCTTTCTTAAAAAAATAATGCACCCGGCATTACACCGCAAAAATACGCCGAGTTTAGCATTAAACAAATATTTAAAGATTTTAGTTTTCTATTTTTACTATTTTTTAAGAATCAGCTTTGAATTTTTCCCCGCTGTATTCGAAAGCATGTTTCATGAACGAAAAAACTCAATAACCAAACAATAGAATGCTACCGAAAATATGCTTCATAAGATACATAGAAGAATCATCTCTCTACGCAAAATATCGACTGAGTCGATATTTTCTCCTTTTATACCTCTAACCCCTCAATCAAAGATTATATGATTTTTTCACCCCCCTCGCCCTGCGGGCTCTTCCCCTATTGCTGCGCGACACAGGGGGAGAGGGCTAAAACTCACTTCGAAGATTTCAATATAGAGGAGAGGAGTTGAGTAATCTGGTACTAACTATGAAGTGAAATATTTCCGGTTAGGTTAAACTCATTCAACTTTTTGGGGGCACTTCACAAATGAATAGAGGGTTACTTTTAAACTCCTCCTCTGTGTTTTGCACGGCAAAATATAGGGGAGGTGGCACGTAGTGACGGAGGGGTTAAATTTTTCAAGAATCTATTCGGCCGCTTTAACCATTCACCAAGAAGACAGGAATACACTTATCGACAAGAGATTCATCGCTAAAATTCAAGTCTGCCTCCCCACAAATTATCGACTGAACCACAGCCTTACCCATACTTTCACATCGACCCGATTCTCCAAACAAATACAGGGGCGGAAGCTATTGTTTCAAAGTGAACGAACGAGTCCCTATCATATAGTTATCGGCAAAGATATCCACGCGATACTCCCCGGGATATAAAAATTCTTCCACAGCCCAATACATTGTCACGTCATTCAATTCTTCACCTGTATATTCAATCAATTTTCGGCAAGAATAATTTATTTCACGATCTTCAAAAGGAAATACATCGGCCCTATCCTTCACCAATACATCTCCATCGGGTTTTACAATACGGGCATAAATATATTTCTCACCGACCTCGGCCGTTACATTTTTGGCTATGGAGAATGTTATCTTTATTTTATCGGTCTTTTTAATTTTTTTTGCAGTTTTTCCTCTCGAATCTATCGGAGTCACCACAATACCTACGGCATCGAGCTTTGCCGCTAATGTTACCTTTTCGGTCAATTCCTCTCGTTCTTGTTTCAATTGACTTGCTGTTTGCGCTACCTCTCTATACCGCCGGGTCACTTTCGCATTCTCTTCCCGCAACTGTTTATTGGCGACATTCAACGAATCGATTTGCATCACATAATGACGCATAATTCCCCGCAGCGTAGTCAACTCCCGCTTTAATTCCTCGATACGAGCCGAACTCGTATTTTTTACAGTCCGCAACTCTTCCAACAATCGTTGAACTTTCACCTTCTCGGCATCGAGCTTTTCGATCAACGAGTCGTTATTGAACATCATCTTCTGCCCCTCGAACTGATCGTATTGGGCAGCCAAATCGCTATATTCTTTTTCAAGCTCGCTCCGCTGTTTGTCTATCTCCACTTGCTCCTTGAAATCGGACATTTCTTTATGTTGCATGTATATGAAAATCCCGGTTCCCAACAATGCGACGACCAGAACGGCGATAACAACCCATACCAAATTACTCCTTTTCATAATATACAGAAGCTTATTTTTTCTTGCAAAAGTAAATCATTATCGAATATCAATCAAGAACAGACAGATTATTTAAGTCATAAATGTTAAATTATATTCTTCCTCAAATTCGAAAAAGGAATCATGCAGCGCCTCATTTCACCAAAGAAATATTGGAAGGACAAAATCTTTTTGTCATAAAAATAATTAAGTTAACACCGTTGCAAGCTATTTTCCCTATCTTTGTGAAATCTTAGATAAGTTATGCACCTAAGCGATTATGGGAAAAATAATTGATTTTTTCAAAAAGCACCCGATAATCAAAACGTTAGTATTGATGATTATCGTTTTTTTTCTGCTGATAGCACTCACTCTATACGGGTTAAAGCTATATACACGGCACGGGAAAGCGGTCATTGTCCCCGAGGTCAAAACAATGATTTTACCCGATGCTCTACGCATTCTCGATCGGGAAGGGTTTCGGTACGACATAATAGACTCTCTGTTTATCGACGGTGCGGTTCCGGGCAGTGTCATCGAACAGACCCCTGCTGGTGGAAGCAAAGTAAAAGACGGTCGAATTATTTATCTATCGATCAACGCTTACTCCCCCAGAATGATTTCTTGTCCAAAAGTCTCCGATATGTCGCTTCGCCAAGCTCTTTCCACCTTAGAAAGTGTAGGGTTGACAGATATTAAAACACAAAATGTACCATCGGAATACCCCGATCTCGTTATCGGTATACAATACAAAGGCGAAAACCTCGAACAAGGAGATAAAATTCCTGCGGGAAGTTCCTTAACTCTACTTGTGGGAGACGGCATACCCGAAGAATATCCCGACTCGACGATCGACGAGATTCCACAAAATGCGGAAGAAGCACCTCTCACCGATGAAAGTTGGTTTAACTAAACAATCTCGAATGCAATGAACACTTGCGACGAAGACATAGAAGCCGATGACAAAATCATCGCAGAAGAAGGTGAGCGGGAATTGTATGAACACTTCCGGTTCGTGGCAGACAAAGGACAAAATCTATTACGAGTAGATAAATTTCTCGTAGCACGTCTCGAAAGTTCTTCCCGTAACCGGGTACAACAGGCAGCCGAAGCTGGCTGTATTCTCGTAAACGGGAAAGCGGTCAAGTCGAACTATCGCGTAAAGCCGCTCGATGTCGTGTCTGTCGTCATGGATCGACCCAGATACGAATTCGAGATCATACCCCAAGACATACCGCTCGATGTCGTATACGAAGACAAAACCGTCTTGGTTGTCAACAAACCGGCAGGATTGGTCGTACACCCCGGACACGGGAATTATAGCGGGACACTGGTAAACGCTCTGGCATACTATTTCCGGGATACCCCCGACTATGATGTAAGCGACCCCCGTTTGGGGTTGGTACACCGTATCGACAAAGACACTTCCGGATTATTAGTCATAGCCAAGACTCCCGAAGCCAAAACAAACTTGGGATTACAGTTTTTCCATAAAACTACCCAAAGGCAATACGTAGCTTTGGTATGGGGTATTATGGAAAAAGACGAAGGAACGATAACCGGAAATATCGGTCGTAGCCTCAAAGACAGATTACAAATGACCGTATTTCCAGAGGGAGACTTCGGCAAACATGCGGTAACTCATTATAAAACCTTAGAAAGATTGGGATATGTTTCTATCGTCGAGTGTAAGCTCGAAACTGGGCGGACACACCAAATCAGGGTACACATGAAACATATCGGACACACTCTTTTTAACGACGAACGTTACGGGGGAGACCAAATTCTCAAAGGGACGACTTTTACCAAATACAAACAATTTGTACAAAACTGCTTTGAAATTTGCCCTCGGCAAGCCCTACACGCCAAAACTCTCGGATTCAAACACCCTGTAACAGGAGAAGAGATGTTTTTCGATTCCCCCATACCGCAAGATATGACTCTGCTGTTTGACAAATGGCGTAATTATACGGCCAATCGAGATATATAAAAAACATAAGAATAAAAATAATAGACGGTTCTATACCTTAAAAATATTAATGTTATGGAATACCCAAAAGAATTTGACGATATTAGACCATTCTTTGACAGTGAAGTTCACGACAAGATGAAAGACCTGATCAAAGAACCCGGTTTTGAACATGCCGTTCGTTATGTATTGCGCGACATCAACTATGAACAACTCTGTCAAGAATTACTGACCATCGACAAGAAAAAAGACTTCCAATTATTCATTATGAAAGTCTTCCTCGAAGGCCTCACAAAAAAGACGACGAAAGGTGTAACCGGCGAAAATTTCGGAGTACTCGACAAATCAAAAAGCTACACATTCATGTCCAATCATCGAGACATTGTACTCGATGCCTCATTGCTCAACTTATTACTTATTCTCAACGGATTTGACACGAGTGAAATAGCCATCGGCAATAATCTGCTCATATACGATTGGATATCCGATTTAGTTCGGCTCAACAAGAGTTTTATCGTCAAACGAGACGTAGGTATGCGCCAAATGCTCGACGCCGCACGGCAACTATCGGGATATATTCATTTCATCATCACACAGAAGCACGAGTCTGTCTGGATAGCCCAACGGGAAGGCCGTTCGAAAGATTCCGACGACCGCACGCAAGAATCTCTCATTAAAATGTTAGGCATATCCGGAGAGGGAGACCTCATCAATAACTTAAAAGAAATAAACATTGTTCCGGTCTCCATATCCTACGAATATGACCCCTGCGACTATCTCAAAGCACACGAGTTCCTGCTCAAACGAGACAATCCCGATTTCAAAAAATCCCAAAGGGACGATTTGCACAGCATGGAAATAGGTCTACTCGGCTTCAAGGGTCGTGTACATTTTCAAATATCCCCGTGCATCAACGACGAACTTGACAAATTATCGGCAATCGACGAAAAATCGGAATTACTGGCCAACATACTCAAAGTAATAGACAAGGCCATTCATACCAATTATAAAATATATCCCGGTAATTATATCGCTTACGATATTCTAGACGGACAGAAACGTTTCGCCGACCGTTACACAAATAAAGACCAAACCACTTTTGCCAATTACCTAAACTCACAATTGGCAAAAATCCCCGACGTAACAAGTAAAGACAAAGACTTCCTGAAAGAGCGCATTCTCTCCATGTATGCCAATCCGTTGAAAAATCAATTGATAGCATTAGGGCAAGAAGCCTGAATGACAACACAATAAGGAAACGATGAGTGTTGCGTTGAAAACACTCATCGTTTCTTTCTCAACATTCGATAAAATTATATGCGGTTACCCCTTCTTCTCATTTTACTTCCACTGTTGGCTCTATCAGCCGATTTCTATATCTTTCGACGCAACTTTCGTCATAAATCTAAATGGATAAAAATTCTTTGGTGGGGCCTTTCCTTAGTCACTCTCCTTCTCGTGTGTATAGGGGTGACGGGGCTATTCGCTTTTCCGGGGAAGCTCGATATAAATATCTCCATGTGGATATTCTATATTTTCTTCTTGGTCTACATGCCCAAATGGTTTTACTCCATATTTTCTTTATTCGATTACGTCCCCCGTTTATGGAAAAGAAAGAAAGGGAAATGGGGTCACATGATCGGTACGGCATTAGCCCTGTATGTCATCGGGTCCATGCTCTACGGCGCATTCTATGCCCGACAACACCCCATATATAATTACAGGACAATCTCTTTTCCCAATTTGCCGGAAGACTTCGACGGATATCGCATCGTCCAATTCTCCGACCTCCACCTCGAAACTTTGGGCTCCGCAGCCAATTACTTGCCCCGATGGATAAACCGTATTAATCAACTACACCCCGACCTTATCGTTTTTACGGGAGACCTCGTCAACCGCCGAGGAAACGAACTGCCTCCTTACATGAACGAACTTTCCCGTCTCTCCGCGCCCGATGGAGTATATTCTATCTTGGGGAATCACGATTACGGCGACTATTTCCATTGGGAAACCCCCGAAGGAAAAGAACAAACGCTCCGTTCGCTCATCGTCGACGAGGGAAAAATGGGTTGGACGATGTTGAACAATCGTTCGGTATTTCTTCGCCGGGGAAACGACAGTATCGCCCTTATCGGTGTTGAAAATTGGGGGCTTCCACCCTTCCCGCAATACGGGAAATTGGATCTGGCATATTCCTCGTTGAACGATTCGGTCTTCAAAATACTGCTCTCTCACAACCCGCTGCATTGGAAACACGAAGTTATTCCACACTCGAACATCGACCTCACTTTATCGGGACACACCCACGCCATGCAGCTGAAATTAGGCTGGAAAGGATTTGAATATTCTTTTGCCGAACCCTTGTATCCCGAATGGAGCGGTCTATATACTGCCCCCGATAAACACCAAATGTTATACGTCAATGAAGGTATCGGTTGTGTATTCCTTCCCATGCGAATCGGCGCCCGCCCCGAAATCACGATTATAACATTAAAGAAAGAATCATGAATACATCGATATACAAGCTCCTGTCACAATCACTGGGTTTTGCCGAGAAACAAATCGAAAAAACAATCGAACTGCTCGACAACGGAGCCACTATTCCTTTCATCAGCCGTTACCGCAAAGAGGCTACCGGCTCCCTCGACGAGGTACAAATAGGTAATATCAAGGAAGCATACGATAAACTATGCGAGACCGAAAAACGAAAAAAATTTATCATTTCGACAATCGAGGAACAAGGAAAGTTGTCGGAAGAGTTGAAACAACGCATAGATTCTTGTTGGGACATTACCGAGCTCGAAGATATATACCTACCCTATAAACCCCGTAGAAGAACCCGTGCAGAGATAGCCCGGGAACATGGATTAGAACCCCTCGCCAAAATCATCATGGCGCAAAAAAGCGAAAATATAAAAACGAGTGCCGCCCGATTCGTTACTCCCGAAATCCCTGATGAGCAAACAGCGGTCGAAGGAGCTTGCGACATCATCGCCGAATGGGTCTCCGAGAACGAACGAGCCAGAAATACCATTCGGCGTTGCTTCGAGCACAGCGCTGTCGTCCATGCGAAAGTCATTAAAGGGAAAGAAACCGAAGGCGATAAATACCGCGATTACTTCGAATGGAGCGAGCCGCTACGACGTTGTGCTTCCCATAAAATCTTAGCGGTGAGACGAGGAGAAAATGAAGGTATTCTCAGAGTTTCTATTACTCCCGACGACGATACAGCGATAGAACGGTTACAACAAATATTTATCAAAGGCTCAGGAGAAACGTCGAACCTTGTCGACAAAGCGATAAAAGATAGTTATAAAAGACTTCTGCGCCCTTCCATAGAAAGTGAATTCGCCGCCGCCTCAAAAGAAAAGGCAGACAACGAAGCTATCCGAATTTTTGCGGAAAACGTGCGACAATTACTTTTAGCACCACCATTAGGACAAAAACGAGTATTAGCCATAGACCCGGGATTCCGAACCGGCTGTAAAGTAGTTTGTCTCGACGCTCAGGGAAATCTATTACACAACGAAACCATATACCCTCACCCGCCTCGTCAAGATTCGGCAGGAGCGGCACGCAAACTCACACAACTGGTAGAAAGCTACAAAATCGAAGCTATCGCCATCGGAAACGGAACTGCCGGACGGGAAACGGAACAATTCGTCACAAACCTCCGTTACGACCGCAAGATACAGGTCTTCGTCGTCAGCGAAAGCGGCGCATCTATTTATTCCGCCTCAAAAGTAGCTCGGGAAGAATTTCCCGAACACGATGTGACGGTGCGTGGTGCTGTATCTATCGGTCGCAGACTCATAGATCCGTTGGCCGAATTAGTCAAAATCGACCCGAAATCTATCGGGGTAGGACAATATCAGCACGATGTAGACCAAACCAAACTGAAAAAATCGCTCGACCGAACGATTGAGTTTTGTGTAAACTCCGTGGGGGTAAACGTAAACACCGCCAGCAAGCACCTACTCACTTATATATCGGGATTAGGTCCTCAACTCGCTCAAAACATAGTCGATTATCGCAAAGAGAACGGTGACTTCGCCCGAAGAACCGACTTGCTCAAAGTACCCCGCATGGGAGCCAAAGCGTTCGAACAAGCCGCCGGGTTCCTTCGTATTCCCCATGCACAAAATCCGCTCGACAATTCTGCCGTCCACCCGGAACGATATCCCATCGTAGAAAAAATGGCGGACGATCTGAACTGCACCGTAAGCGATCTGATAGAAAACAAAGAGCTGAAAAAACAACTCGACCTCAAAAACTACATATCCGGCGATGTGGGTATGCCCACTTTATCCGACATCATCGCCGAACTCGACAAGCCCGGCCGGGACCCTCGCCGTTATATCGAAATGATGGAATTCGACGCCAAAGTCAAAACGATAGACGACTTACAAGAAGGAATGATTCTCAACGGTATAGTCACCAACATTACCCAATTCGGCTGTTTCGTCGACATCGGTATCAAAGAAAACGGACTGGTACATATCTCGCAAATGGCCGACCGATATATCTCCAATCCGGCCGAGATCGTTTCTATGCACCAACCGGTTAAAGTCCGTGTCATCGGTATCGACCGAGAACGGAAACGTATACAACTCTCCCTAAAAGATGTGTCATGAATACAGTTTTGATCAGCCTAGCCTCAAATACGCCCGACAAACTGCGACAAATGAATAACGCATTTGCCGAATTACAGGAAATGGGACTCGTTGCCGCATCTTCTATTTATGAAACGGTAGCTTGCGGAAGCATAAAAAGCCCCAACTACCTCAATGCCGTAGTTAAAATATTCACCGATACTGATCATCAAGAACTACATGATGTCTTAAAAACGATGGAGAAGGCACACGGCCGTACCCCCGAATCGAAACTTTCCGGTAAAATTCCATTAGACATCGACATCGTTGTCTGGAACGGAGAAATAATCCGTCCTCAGGACTGGAAACAAGATTACTTCCAGACAGGACTTAAAGAACTGGAACAAATGACTTGAAAACCTTTCTATACACTTAATCGTTTAACCCAAAATAGCATTCATTATGAAAACAATCGAAGAAACTTTACTGAACCGCACATCGGTCCGTCGCTACGAATACGATAAGATACCGTCCGAAACGCTCGATTTCATCTATCGAGCCATCGCGAATACCCCGACAAGTTACAACGGGCAACAATTCTCGGTAATAGCTATCGACGATCAATCCATTAAAGAAGAGCTCTACGCCATTACAAACCAAAAACAAATTAAAACTTGCGCCACTTTACTGGTATTCTGCGCCGACTATCATAAAATTGACATCTTGGCACAAAAAAAGGGAATCGACAATCCTCATTTCGAGAATACGCTCGACGGCGTTATGGTAGGAATCATCGATGCTGCCCTAGCCATGCAGAATGCGGTAGTAGCAACCCAAGCCGCCGGACTCGGTAGCTGCTGCGTAGGTTATGCTCGTACAGCCAATCCGGAGAAAATAGCCGAAATTCTAAAATTACCCGAAGGTACGTTTGTCGTTTGTGCACTCACATTGGGCATACCCAGAGAATCACCCGACGTAAAGCCCAAACAACCGCTATCATTAGTCATACACCACAATCATTACCGTACCGACGACATGGCTCCCGAGCTCGAACAATACGACCGAACCATATCCGAATATAATCGCCACCGCAGCGGAACGACCTCCGAAAACGACTGGTGCGCCCATATTTTAGATTATTACCGGATAGCTTTGGGCTACGACATGGAAGGCTATTTGAACAAACAAGGATTCAAGCTCCCGTTCTCCAATAAGAAATAATAATATTATATATACTATAATAGGGGGGGAGAAGAAAATCACAATCAGATTTTTATGTATATCTTTGAAGCCGATTACAATAAAACGGTTTCAAAGATATACGAATCATCAAACCCATACTTACTATGAAAACCAAAGCCATTCTCAGTTCCTTATTAGTCTGCATAGTAACGACATTACCTGCCCAAATCAATCTCAACGATTCTACGGCACAGGTTGTAGCCTATTGGTCGAAAGGAGACAGTTACGATTATCTGTACGATTATTACAAATACAACATACAGGGCAAAGACACCATATCGTGGGAAAGAACCATATCCAAGATAAATATCACGGTTATCGACTCTACCGAAAACAGCTATACGCTACAAGCTGTTTATGATACTCCCAACGCCATTCGCTCTGGTTCGGACAGTATAAGCCGAGAACTCACCTCTCGAATAAGCCGTACTTTCGGCAACGACACAGTCATCGTCGAGACAAACGAATTGGGCACGATAAAACGGCTTGTCAATTTCGACCAACTGAGGTCTCGTTACCTGAAAGCCGCCGAAATGACGGCCGAAGCATTGTGCGCCCAACAAGGTTCCGAGGCGCAAAAAGATTCCCTCTTCCGGTTTCTCAAATCCACCCTGTCCAAACAGATGGGCGACACGACCGTCGTAGTATCCACCGCACTCGAAGAACTATCCCTTCTACTCTACTACCACGGTTGTAAAATGGATTTTGACGAAGAATATCAAATCGAAGAAAATTTCCCATCTCTTCTCGGTGGTGCACCCTGTAAAGGTATGAGAACATTTTGGATCGATGAAGTCGATCCCGAAAACGGTTCCTTTCGCATAGCCAGCGACGCAATAGTAAATACCGACCAAGCCATAAGACAATTTATAGAACTCATACAGAGCAATCTACCCGAAGAAGACAGGAGAAAACCGATTGACAGTTCTCAAATTCCGATTATTATGGCCCAAGATCAAAACGACACTTATATACACGCCGATACCGGTTGGCCTCTCGTCGTCTATTACACCCGAACGACACAAGTAGGCGAAAATAGAAGCGGAATAGAAATTTCTTTGGAAATAGATATCCCCGAATAATATATGACATATAACGAAAAAAACGGGCGGTTAAGCGACATGTTTACGCTTTTTGTCGATACTGTTTTGGTTCTTTATGAAATTTAGATATATTTGTATCACAATTAATTAATCGCCCCATGTAAATATTACAGACTATTTTTTTCGATTAACTATTCTATATATTTTGGTTATGTAACAATTCCGCTGTGAAGCGGGGTTGTTACTTTTTTATCGTTTCACAAAAGAATCCCCAATCTCACAAAATCGAAATATCGGTTCAGTAGAAATTTAGTGGGGATAGACCTGAATTTTAGCAAATGAGATGGGTTGCGTTCCTCCTTTGCCTTGTCCCGTAGACTTACGGGGAGTCGTGTAACAATATAGAGGAGAGGGGGTGGAAAGATTTCATAAACTTTTTAGCTATAAGAGTTAACCCTTCGGTCCGGCGGACACCGCCCCTATATGGCTAACAAAACACCTCGTAAGGCTACGGGACAAGGCAAAGGAGGAAGACGGGCTAAGATGTCTCTGCGAAATTTTTTTCCTCCCTACCTGCGAATATAAGAGTTAAAAGACAATCCCCACTAATTATAGACTGAGCCGGAGTATCTCGATGGGACTATCCACTAAATGACAAGCTCCGGCTTCAATCAATTCTTCACGGCTCCGAAATCCCCATGTTACACCGACCGATTCGACCCCGGCAGCCTTCGCGGTAAACATATCCACATCTGAATCTCCCACATACAGGGCTTTTTCCGCCTCAACCCCCGACTTATTTAGAATTTCATATACAATATCAGGAGCTGGCTTTACCGGAATACCGTCACGCTGTCCCAATACAGATACGAAATCGATTCCGGGGAAAAAATACTGTATTAACTTTTGGGTTCCTGCCTGATATTTATTCGACGCCACAGCTATTTTCACACCATGAGAATTTAAAACAGACAATAATTCCTCCACTTTATCGTAAGGGCGAGTATAATCGGTATTATGTACCGAGTAATATTCCAAAAAATAGCTCCTCACACGAGATACATTATCCGACGAACGACTCTCTTCCGGCAAAGCTCGCTCGAACAATTTAGTTATTCCGTTCCCTACAAAATGAAAATATTCCTCCTCCCTATGTTCTGGAAAACCGCAACGACGCAAAGCATAGTTCGTACTAATAACCAAATCGGCAATCGTGTTTAACAAAGTCCCGTCCAAATCAAAAATAACCAACTCTTTCATCTTCTTTTATTTTACAAAATACAAAGGTAGTGTAAAGCAAACGCAGAAACAATCAAAATTCACAAATCCGAAATTTAGGACAATTATATGCCCATTACGACCTTGTGAAGAATCACCTCCCGAAATAACTTTGCCCCCATCTTCAAGAAAAAATAAAACGATGGAAAAGAGACACGACATAAAAGGTATTCTATTCAATTTCTCAGGTACAATCGATACCGAGGGGAGTGATTGGTTCGACCTTATTTGGAAGGAATACAGGGAAATCGGAATACCTATAACCAAGAGTGACTATCTGGCCGCCCATGAATTTGCAGAAAAGGAAATATCCGAAAAAGGACTAATCGAACCCTGGTTTAATTTTTATTTTACCTTACATACCAAACTATCGCTTCAAATCAAATACCTTATTTCAAAAGGATTATTATCCGACAATCGATGTACTCAAAAGTATGCCCAACAACTGGCCACGATTTGTTATAACATGGCGATCATGTATGTAAGACAAAACGAAAAAACACTCGAAAACTTGGTAAAGCAGTACCGTTTGGGAATCGTCGCTCAATCATACGGAAACCTACCGGCTGTTTTGGTAGATTTCGGATTGGCCTCCTACTTCACCGATGTCATTGAATCCAGCATGGTGAACCTGAGCAAACCCGATAAAGAAATATTCCGGTTATCGGTCAATGCATTACATATTGAGCCGGAAGAAACTCTATGCGTCAGCAATTCTCTAAACAGCGACTTATTGCCGGCAAAAGACATCGGCTGCAAAACAGCATGGCTCTGCCAACGAACAGTTCCCCAAGCTAAAAGAGTTTCGAACTACCACATAGCCTCTTTAAAAGAATTGAATAATCTACTATCCTAAAACTATAATAGTATACGCCGAAGATTATAACAGACTTGTTATTACGGCGCATTCTATTACATGAAGACAAATCTAACTGAAATATTCCGGAAACTGTGCGGGAGCATGGTCGAGGAAGGCTCTTAGCATAAAAAGTGTATTGACTTGATGGAAAGCCACAGACGTGATGTCTGAGGCTTTTTTCGTTTCATACGCCAATAAATCGAACCGGCTCTCAAAATGCACAAACAAAATCTTCCTTTAAAGGATTGTTTATACAGATTATTGCTACCTTTGCAAAAAAATTAAAAAAATACTATTTATCTGCAATGGATTGGATTCAAAATCTATTATTCAATGACGCCTCGGTAGCCCACACCGTTATCTTGTATGCATTTGTCATCGCATTGGGTGTAGCCTTAGGAAAGATGAAATTCTTCGGCATTTCATTAGGAGTCACATTTGTACTTTTCGTCGGCTTGATTGCCGGGCACTTCGGTTTTTCCGCCGAAAAAAATATACTCCATTTCGTACAGGAGTTCGGGCTGATTCTATTCATTTATTCCATTGGACTGCAAGTAGGACCGAGTTTTTTCTCCTCCTTTAAAAAAGGAGGACTAACCCTAAATATGCTGGCCGTCGGTATCGTCATACTCAACATAGCGGTCGCTCTCACCCTCTACTTTATACATCAGGGAGAAATAAGTATGCCCATGATGGTAGGTATTCTTTCGGGGGCTGTTACGAACACACCGGGATTAGGAGCGGCGCAACAAACGCTTTCACAGCTCAAATTCGACGGGTCCATTTCCGAGGTTCCAGAAATCGCTCTCGGATATGCGGCCGCCTATCCGTTGGGAGTAATCGGAATCATCGCCTCCATGCTGGTTATCCGGGCGATTTTCAAAGTTAAAATGGAAAAAGAAAGTCGACAAATCGAAGAAGAAAACCAATCGAGCCAGCTCGTCCCGCATGTCGTTACTTATAAAGTAGAAAACAAACTTATCTTTGGCAGGACTCTCGACGATTTGACCAAACTCATCGATCGTAATTTTGTAGTATCGCGTATTAAACATAACGACGAAGTAATCATACCCAACTCAGATACGACACTCCAAGAAGGAGACTTGCTCCTCGTTGTCCTCTCTTTACATGACGAAAGCGCATTGGAAGCATTTATAGGTCGCCCCGTCGAAATGAACTGGGAAGCTATTCCTGCCCCTGTGGTTTCTCGTCGAATACTGGTTACCCGCCCCGAATTCAACGGACGCAAGATCGGAAGCCTACGTCTCAGAATGGGATACCGGTTGAATGCGACCCGTGTAAACCGAGCCGGTCTCGATCTACTGGCCAATCCTAATCTGGAATTACAGATAGGAGACCGTCTTACCGTTGTAGGACGAATCGAAGACATCAATCGTCTGGCCGAGAAACTCGGTAACTCTACGAAACGCCTCCATGAGCCCAACATGGTAACGCTATTCGTAGGCATATTCCTCGGTATCATATTGGGAAGCATTCCTCTCGCCATTCCGGGAATGAGTGTTCCCATGAAGTTGGGATTAGCCGGGGGGCCGTTGGTCGTCGCAATTCTCTTGGGCCGTTTCGGTCATAAAATTCACCTCGTCACTTACACTTCGACCGGAGCCAGTCTCATGCTACGGGAAATAGGTATCTGTCTTTTCTTAGCCAGTGTAGGTATATCGGCAGGAGGCGAATTCGTCAACACGATTATGTCCGGCGGACTCATTTGGGTATGGTGGGGTTTTCTCATCACCGTGATTCCACTCCTCATCATCGGAATTATTGCCCGGGCACACTACAAGATCAACTATTGCTCTATCATGGGATTACTTTCAGGAGCATGTACCGATCCCCCCGCCCTCGCCTATGGCAACAAGGTATCGGGGAACGATGCCCCATCGGTAGCCTACTCGACAGTTTACCCCCTCGCCATGTTCCTGCGGGTGCTTTCGGCTCAACTGCTCATTTTGCTTTTCTATTAAATTACATATATAAATAGTCTGCCTTTCGTAGCAGACTATTTATGTTAACTAATTCGAGTATCTATACTCATTCGGTGTACAACCGGTCATTTTCTTGAACCAACGGCTGAAATGCTGCGGGTAGGGAAATCCTAATTCATAGGATATTTCGCTGATTGACTTCGACGTATCGAATATCCGTTCTTTTGCCACATCAAGCATCTTCTGTTGAATATGTTTTAATGCAGACATACCCGTTTCTTTGCGGCATAAGTCGCTGAAATAGTTGGCAGACAGGCAAAGTTTATCGGCGCAATATTGCACTGTCGGCATACCTCCCTTTTTGGCAGGAGCATCAGATGCAAAGTATTCCGCCAAGAGATGCTCAAAACGGGATAACAAGTCGTGATTGGCATTCTCCCGGGTAATAAACTGGCGGTCATAGAAACGTATACAGTAATCGAGCAACAGTTTGATATTATCCACAATCAGCGATTTGCTGTGTTTATCTATCGGATATTGCAACTCACAACGAATTTTCTTCATGCAATCAATGACGGTCTTTCGTTCCTGCTCGGACAAATGCAGAGCTTCATTGGCATTATATGAGAAATAAGAATACTCACGCATGAGGCTTGCCAATGGTGTACCTCTTAAAAGTTCAGGATGAAAAGCCAAGACCCACCCCTCAGGCTGATGCAATTGCCCGTCATCTTCCGACCCCATTACCTGACCGGGAGCGAGGAAAAGCATTGCTCCTCGCTGATAATCGTATATACTGCGGCCATATTTCAGATTTCCGCAATCCGTATCTTTCAGCAAAATGGCATACACATTATATAGTTTCCGACAAAACCGTAATGGCATAGCTTTCTTCCCTTCGATTACACAGACTAACGGATGCAAAGTTTCCACACCGAAGTAGTCATTGTATTGCTGGACAGTATCTATTTTCATTATTTCATTCATAACCTTTTATTTATAATTGCAAAATTACTTTTTCGTCGCAAAATTATACGATTCTATCAACACAATCTGTTTCAAAATCATCGTAAATACTACCCATTTTACTGATGGCAAAATATTGTATCCCGGTTACAGATGAAATTGATATGTATATCCGTGAAATTGATACCTGACAGGCTGATTATTCCCGCTATTTTTGCATTACAAATGTATTAAATACAATGAATATGAAAAGTTATTGGTATTATCGCTTGTGCCTCATTCTGTATAAGCAGCATGTATGTCCAAAATAAGGCGGCTAATCATGTGGATTTCTACAACCGAATGGATAAGTAACCAATAATGAATAAAATAACAGACATGAAAACAGAACAAAACAACGAAATGAGCCGTCGAGGTTTTCTGAAACGGACGGCATTGGCAGGAGCGGCAATCTGTATTGCACCGACATGGGGAAAAGTAACAGCGGCAGAAAAAGTTATTACAGGCGAATCCGCAATATCGCACACAGCCATTCCGTCAGGTATGGCGGCAGTCCGTACACAAAGGACATTGGGCAGCGGTAAGGCTGCATTTACCGTATCGGCAATGGGTTATGGTTGTATGGGATTGAACCATAACCGCAGTCAATATCCAAGCAAAGAAAAGGAAATAGCACTGGTACGCGAAGCCGTAGAACGTGGAGTGACGCTGTTTGACACGGCGGAAAGCTACGGTTATCACGTCAATGAAAAGTTAGTCGGGGAAGCCCTGGAAGGTTATACCGACCGAGTATTCGTATCATCGAAGTTCGGACATAAGTTCGTGAACGGTGTGCAGGTGAAAACCGAAGAAGACAGCACACCGGCAAACATTCGCCGTGTATGCGAAAATTCCCTGCGCAATCTTGGTGTGGAAACACTCGGCATGTTCTATCAACACCGCATAGACCCGAACACACCTATCGAAGTAGTAGCAGAAACATGCAGCGAGTTGATCAAGGAGGGCAAAATTCTGCATTGGGGAATGTGCGAAGTCAATACAGACACCATTCGCCGTGCGCACAAAGTCTGCCCTATTACGGCTATCCAAAGCGAGTATCACTTTATGCACCGCACGGTCGAAGAAAATGGTGTGTTGGCTCTTTGCGAGGAATTGGGCATCGGCTTCGTCCCTTACAGTCCGTTGAACAGAGGTTTTCTCGGTGGTATGATTAACGAATACACGCAATTCGACATCTCCAATGACAACCGCCAAACTTTACCCCGTTTTCAACCGAAAGCCATTCGTGCCAACTATCGCATCGTAGAAGTGTTGAATGCTTTCGGACGGACAAGAGGAATCACTCCGGCACAAGTGGCATTGGCTTGGTTGATGAACAAGAAGCCGTTTATCGTCCCCATTCCCGGAACGACCAAACTCTCGCACTTGGAAGAGAACCTTCGGGCTACCGAAATCATCTTCATGCCGCAGGAGATGAAAGAATTGGAAGATGCAGTAGCTTCTATTCCGATTATAGGTAGTCGGTACGATGCTTTGCAGGAATCGAAAATTCAAAAATGAAACCACTATGAAGAAGATATTTATCGTATTGGGCTTGTCTATGATATTGGCGTCCTGCCGCAATAGTGGTAATGTATTGCAGATTTCCGAACAAGGCAGCTTCGCCGTGGGAGGAACGATACTTACCGACTCGTTGGGACATACTTATCATGGCGACCATGCCTATGTATTTTATCAGAAACCCGTCCACGCACGAAAATATCCGCTCGTTTTCGCCCACGGCGTAGGACAGTTTTCCAAAACGTGGGAAACCACGCCCGATGGACGAGAGGGATTTCAAAATATCTTCTTGCGACGTAGTTTCTCGACCTACCTTGTCGACCAGCCTCGGCGTGGCAATGCAGGGCGTAGTACCGAAACCGTTACCCTATCTCCTGCCTTTGATGAAGAAGAATGGTTCAACCGTTTCCGGATAGGAATATACCCCGATTATTTCAAGGGTGTACAGTTCTGCCGTAACAAAGAGACCCTTAACCAATTCTTTCGCCAAATGACACCCAATATCGGCTCGGTAGATTTCGAAGTCTATTCCGACGCCTATGCCGCCTTATTCGATAAAATAGGTCCTGCAATCTTCGTCACTCATTCACAAGGCGGTCCGGTCGGGTGGTGCACGTTACTCAAAACCGACAATATCAAGGCGATTGTGGCTTACGAGCCGGGCGGAGGCATTCCTTTCCCGAGGGGACAAGTCCCCGAAGAGGGCAAGATACTGACCCTATCGAAAAAAACGGAGGGCATAGAAGTATCTATGTCCGACTTTATGAAATATACGGAAATTCCGATAATCGTTTATTACGGTGATAATCTGCCCGAAACGAATGAACGTCCCGAACTCTACGAATGGACACGACGCCTGCACCTAATGCGGAAATGGGCAGCTTTACTCAATAAACATGGTGGCGATGTGACAGTTATACATTTACCCAAAATAGGTCTGTACGGCAACACTCATTTCCCGTTCTCCGACCTGAACAATGTGGAGGTAGCAAACCATCTATCGAAGTGGCTGCATGAGAAAGGGCTGGATTGAAACCAGCCCACCTCCAAACCATCACCCGTTTATCGATAAAAGAAGATACTTTATCCTCAAAAAAAGGGACTCTTTCTATTACTTTTTTTTCATCATCAGCTAAATGTTAAATTTGAATCAAAATTTAACGTATCGATAATGAAAAAATTAATAATATCCACCGGAGTCCCCCTGCTTCTATGCAGTACCGCTTTATGGGCACAAGAAGAAATACCCTCCACATGGACATTACAAGATTGTTTCGAATACGCCCGTGACCACAGCATCACTCTGCAACAAAACCGACTGTCCGTAGAAGAAAGCGAGATTAACACCAAAGAGGCAAAAGCTCAACTTTTTCCTTCGTTCGACTTCTCGACCTCTCATAATTACAATAACTATCCGATGGCCGACGGCAGCCGGTCGGGCAAAAACGTCTATACGGGAACTTACGGAATCGACGCATCATGGACAATTTTCGATGGGAAACGGCGAAACACGATTAAAGCCAACCGAATACAAGAGAAGCAACAACAATACGCATTCAAAGAAACACTCGATAATTTGCAAATAGAAATCCTCACCGACTACCTCCAAATACTCTATGCCGAGGAAGCCGTGAACATTTGCAAACAGACCGTAGAAGTTTCCCTTCGCCAAGTAGAACGATCTCGCGAATTACTGGCTGCCGGCTCTATTTCTAAAAGCGATTTGGCCCAGCTCGAAGCCCAGTACAGTAACGACAAATACCAATTAGTCACAGCCGAAGCCAATCGAGACCAATTAAAACTCGAACTAAAACAATTACTCGAACTCGACATCAATCAAGAGATGAATCTGGCAACTCCCGAAATCGACGAAAGCAAAGTTCTCGTTCCCCTACCCGATAAAAGCACGGTCTACACTACGGCATTAGGATTCGTCCCCTCCATACAGAGCGGTAAATTAGAACTCGAAGTCGCCGAACTGAATATAGAGAATGCCAAAGCCGGCTACTACCCCAATCTCTCCTTGAATGCCGGTATAGGCAGCGGACACAATACAGGGAACAACGGGAGTTTCGGGACTCAAATGAAACAAGGATTCAACGAATCGGTAGGACTGACGCTATCCGTCCCTATATATAGCCGCCGCTCTAACAAATCGGCTGTCGAACGGGCAAAAATTCAACAAAAAATCAGCCAATTGGATCTTAAAAATCAAGAAAAGGATTTGCTGAACCAAATAGAAAACGCATGGCTCGATGCTTCGTCCGCCCAATCGAAATACCTTGCGGCAAAAGAACAGCTCAACGCCACAAAGACCTCCTACGAACTCACCGAAGAACAGTTCTACCTCGGTATGAAAAATACGGTCGAGATGCTCACGGCGAAAAACAACTGGCTGTCGGCTCAACAAGAAGAACTGCAATCCCGTTTCATGGCTTTGCTCAATTTGAAACTACTCGACTATTACGAAAACAAACCTCTTACCCTCGACTAACTCAAACTCGAATATAAACTGTCATCGAAATATGAAATCAAAAAAAATCATCATCGCTACCGTATCGACCATTGTCGCCATCGCCATACTCTGGTTCTGTTTCGGCGGGAAGTCGAAGAGCGCGAACTATGTTATCGAAACGGCTCAGGCTGTACGAGGAGACGTCTCGGAAGCCGTCACGGCAACCGGGACAATCGAGCCGGTCACACAAGTCGAAGTCGGGACACAAGTATCGGGTATCATAGACAAACTGTATGCCGACTACAACTCCATCGTAACCAAAGGACAACTCATCGCCGAAATGGATAAAGTCACTTTGCAAAGCGAACTCACCTCCCAGCAGGCCACGTACGACGGAGCAAAAGCCGAATATGAATATCAAGAAAAAAACTTTTTCAGAAACAAGGCCCTGCACGAGAAACAACTCATCAGCGACACCGAATACGAAGAGTCGAAATACAACTACGCAAAAGCTAAAAGCACCTTCGAAAGCAGCGAGGCAAATCTGGCTAAGGCTAAACGAAATTTAGCTTATGCCACTATTACTTCGCCTATTGACGGCGTAGTCATCAGTCGGGCGGTCGAAGAAGGACAAACCGTAGCTGCCGGATTCGAAACGCCGACCCTCTTTACCATTGCTGCCGACCTGACCCAAATGCAGGTTATAGCCGATGTCGATGAAGCCGATATTGGCGGGGTGCAAGAGGGGCAAAGAGTCATATTCACCGTCGACGCTTACCCCAACGACACGTTTGAGGGAACAGTCACACAAGTGCGCTTAGAGGCCACGGAAGAAAGCAATGTAGTCACTTACGAAGTGGTTATCTCTGCCCATAATCCCGATTTGAAATTAAAACCGGGATTAACCGCCAACATCACCATTTACACCGCCGAACGCCGCAATGTCGTGAATATACCGCTCAAAGCCCTTCGATTCGTTCCCGATCCGCCATCGGGCAAAAAACGCCACGAACCGGAAGATTTGCCTCAACAAGAAATATCCGGAAACGACAGCTTGAAAATCGTCTGGGTACAAGACGGGCAAGAATGGAAACCTCGTAAGGTCGTCGTAGGCATGGACAATAGCGTAAACGTCGAAATTTGCTCCGGGTTGGAAGCCGGTGAAACCGTAGCCATAGACCGCAAAAGTAATATAAGCGCAACCAATCGACAATCATCGGAAGAGAAAGAAGAAAGCCCGTTCATGCCCAAACCGCCGGGAAAAAAGAAATAATCAGGAAACCGACATGACAACGAACGAAATCATTCGATTAGAAAACATAAGACGCAATTTTATCGTAGGGAGTGAAACCGTACATGCTCTGCGAGGTGTCAATTTCACCATAAATTCCGGTGAGTTCGTAACCATTATGGGAACCAGCGGCTCGGGAAAATCCACTCTGCTCAATATACTCGGCTGCCTCGACACCCCCACATCGGGAGAGTATTACCTCGATGGTATTTCGGTTCGGAGTATGGGTAAAAACGAACGGTCGGTTTTGCGAAATCGGAAAATCGGGTTCGTATTTCAATCCTACAACTTGTTACCCAAAACGACCGCACTCGAAAACGTGGAATTACCCCTCATGTACAACTCCTCCATCTCGGCCAAAGAAAGACACGAACTGGCATCGAAAGCTCTTGATGCCGTTGGACTGTCCGAGCGAAAAAATCATAAATCCAACCAAATGTCGGGAGGGCAACAACAGCGGGTAGCGATAGCTCGCGCATTGGTTAACAACCCTGTAATCATTCTTGCCGACGAAGCCACAGGAAACCTTGACACCCGGACTTCATTCGAAATTTTGGTTCTCTTTCAAGAACTGCATGCCCGGGGACGTACCATTATCTTTGTGACCCACAATCCTGAATTATCGGCATATAGTAGCCGAAACATCGTATTACGGGACGGGAAAGTAATCTCCGATATACGGAACGAAAAACAAGCATCGGCTTTGGAAATGCTGCAAAAACTACCGGTGGAAACCGACTAAGGAATAATATTATGAATCTGACCAATCTGACTAAAATAGCTCTAAAAGCGCTCAATAACAATAAGCTACGTTGCTTCCTCACCATGTTGGGTATCATCATCGGCGTAGCATCCGTCATCACGATGCTGGCCATCGGGCAAGGTTCGAAACGAAGCATACGAGAACAAATCTCAGAAATGGGTTCAAACATGATCATGATACACCCCGGCAACATGGAAAGAGGAGGTGTAAGGCAAGACGCATCGTCTATGCAAACACTCAAATTAAACGATTATAAATCCATCTCCGAACAAGCTGAATACGTGTCGGCTTGTTCCCCCTCGGTAAACAGCAGCGGACAATTCATATATGGAGCGAACAACTATCCCAGTACGATATACGGTATTACCGAAGATTATCTGGATATTCGTAAAATTTCTTTGGAAGAGGGAAGCATGTTCACTCCACAAGACGTCATCACTTCTGCCAAAGTCTGTTTAATCGGGAAAACCATTACCGACAATCTCTTCCCCAATGGAGAAAGCCCGATCGGAAAAGTAATCCGGTTCAATAAAATTCCACTTAAAGTCATAGGTACTCTCACGCCCAAAGGATACAACAGCATGGGTATGGACCAAGACGATATGGTACTCGCACCGTATACTACGGTACAGAAACGCATTCTCGCCATTACCTACTTGCAAGGTATCTACTGTTCGGCATTGTCGGAAGAACTTACCCCTCAGGCAACCGAAGAAATCAGCGAGATTCTACGGAAAAACCATAAAATAAAAGAAGGAGAAGATGATGATTTCGAAATACGTTCACAAGAAGAACTAAGTTCCATGTTAAGCTCGACAACCGACATGATGACAATCTTGCTCGCCTGCATTGCAGGTATATCGTTATTAGTCGGAGGTATCGGAATCATGAATATCATGTATGTCTCCGTAACGGAACGCACTCGGGAAATAGGGTTGCGCATGTCCATCGGAGCCAGGGGTATCGATATCCTCGCCCAATTTCTTATCGAAGCCGTTCTCATCAGCGTTACCGGCGGCATTATCGGGGTCGTCTTCGGAGTAGGTGCATCGGTAATCGTCAACGTCCTGTTCAAATGGCCTGTCTACGTACAAGCCTATTCGGTCATACTTTCTTTCTTCGTTTGTACGATAACCGGGATATTCTTCGGTTGGTATCCGGCTCGTAAAGCCGCTAATCTCGATCCCATCGAAGCGATTCGCTACGAATAATTTCACTTTTACCTTTCGAATGAATATATTTGTACAATGGCATCCGATAAGCTACATCTAAGTAAAAAATGGAATACCGTCTTTATACATCTGGCGGCATGGAGTATCTTGTTTATTTTTCCACTCTTGTTTATCGAACGATTCGGGAACATCAACCGAATGCACAATTTCAGCCTGATAAAATTTTATATCCAACCGATTTGCATAGCCTGTATTTTTTACATCAACTACTTATGGCTCATCGATAAAGTCCTGTTTCGTAAAAAAACCATACGATTCATTCTCTACAATTTATTACTGGTAGTCATGGCCAATATAGCTATCTATTTGGTACACCGCATGGTCATTCCCGAAAGCATTCTGCATCAAAGACCCACTCCCATTCCCCCTCCTCGCCCAGGGTTCATGCAATGGCAAGATTCCATTACACTGGTTCTGGTCGTTGGGCTGAGTGCCGCTATTAAAGTCACTCAAAAATGGATCACAACCGAAAAAGAACGTAAGCAGTTGGAACAGGAACGTACCGAAGCAGAATTGAAAAATTTGAAAAATCAACTCAATCCTCATTTTCTATTCAATACGCTCAACAATATCTACTCGCTTATCGCTATCAGTCCCGAACGGTCCCAAAGCGCAGTTCTTGAACTGAGCAAGTTGTTGCGTTACGTCCTCTACGAAAATACACAGCCCTATGTTCCTATGGAAAAAGAACTGGAATTCAACCATAACTACATCGAGCTCATGCGATTGAGGCTCGCCCGCCACGTCCAAGTAGATGTAAATATTCCTACCGGCTTGTGTCGAGGGTATAAAATAGCACCGTTGCTTTTCATCACACTCATCGAGAATGCTTTCAAACACGGGACCAGCGCATCTACCCGATCTTTCGTAAAAATCAATATGTCCGAACCTTCACCGGGAGTTATCGAATGCGATATAAAAAACAGCAGCTTCCCGAAAAATGAAACCGACAAGAGCGGTTCGGGTATCGGACTAAAAAATCTATCCCGACAACTCGAACTTCTATACCCGGGAAAATATAATCTGCATGCCGAGAGCGATTCGCACATCTACCGCTCCATGTTGACTATCGACCTGAATTAAATAAACACTGCGACTATGATATTGAAATGTTGTATTATCGACGATGAACCCCTTGCAATCGAGCTACTGGAAAGCTATGTCAAGAAAACGCCTTTTCTACAATTGGAGGCTTCGTTTACCTCGGCTGTTCAAGCGATCGAAAGAATCTCGAAAGGAGATATAGATTTGATATTTCTCGATATACAAATGCCCGAGCTGGACGGTATGGAATTTTCCCGCATGATAGAAGGGAAAAGCCGTGTCATTTTCACTACGGCATTCGGACAATATGCCGTAGACAGTTATAAAGTCAACGCCGTCGATTATTTGTTGAAACCTTTTGCCTACACCGATTTCCTGAAAGCGGCACAAAAAGCGTTGCAATGGTTCGAATTATCGTCCGGGACGAGTGAAATGCATTCCCCAGACAAATCATATATCTTTGTGAAAAGCGATTATAAACTTAAACAGATTCCCCTCGATAAAGTACTCTATATCGAAGGGTTGAAAGATTACGTAAAAATTTACCTCGAAGACGAACCGCACCCCATTCTTTCCCTGCTTAGCTTGAAATCCCTCGAAGAGATGTTACCCGATAGTCGGTTTATTCGGGTGCACCGGTCGTTCATCGTGCAGGGCTGTAAAATCAAAATGATCGATCGCAACCGAATCGTATTTGGCAAAGAATACATTCCTATTTCGGATACTTACAAAGATTCTTTCGCCGAATTTATCTCCCGCCACACCCCGCTATCCAACAAATAGGGCGAGAGACATAAGTCTCGTTCGACCCATGCCTCTCGCTCGTTACTTAGAAGCTGTTTTAAATTTATTTCAGTTTTAAGAAGCATCATAAATCCTGCGCAGGAAAGAACCCAACTGTCCGACACACAACCCACAAGCCACAGCCAACCCCATGTAAGCCAACCAAGTGTGTGCACAAGTCCAACAAGGATTGTAAATCATTTCTTTGGCAAATATCAGGCATAGAACCGTACAAATTGCAATAACAAGTACCGAAACAACAAATGAAATTTTGGCTTCTATGCTCCATCGCTTGCGAGGCAGTCTATTCAACACCCTACGAGTGAACCACTTATCTGTCCGAAGTTCCAACGAATGATCGCCGAAAAACTCCCGCCATTGATTGTCATTCCATTCATTCATATCCGTTTTTCTTTAAATATTCACCCAATTTTTGTTTTGCACGAAATAAATGCGATTTTACCGTACCTTCCGATATACTCATAATCTCTGCTATCTTTGCCACGGCAAGGTCCTCGACGAAGAATAAGGTTATCGCCGTTCGCTCCTCGGGGCGTAAAATAAACAAAGCTCGCGATATATCGATATTCCGGTCCACACGCTCAGGAGGTTGCTCCAACAGATTGGCCGCCTCGTCCACAGAAGCATCTTCCCATTCCCGGCTCTTTCGTAACTCATCGTAAAACACATTGTAAGCTACTCGATAAATCCATGTCGAAAAAGAAGACAAGCCTTTATAACTACGCAAATTATAATAAACTTTGATAAAAGTCTCCTGCGCCAAATCATCGCTGAGCACTAGGTCTCCACCGGTAAGATTCAGGAAAAAGCGTTTCAATCGCACCTGATACTTATCGACAAGGCAGGCAAAAGCCCGCCGATCGTCGAACAAAGCACAACGAGTCACCCACGCTATATCCTCGTTCTTATTCATCGCTCCGGCCTACTCGATTTCGGTAGTTTGCTCATCGGTATCACGAACTTCCTTTCGCGATTCTACCCGATAAAGAATCAGTTTCCCTATACCTATCAAAGTGAATATAGCCGCCAAACCAACCAAAAGAGCCCCGAAACCTTCGTCCAATTCATAAGCCCCACCTATACACCATATAAAAGACCCGATTCCGACAGCCGTACAAACAAGACCTTGATTCAGAGTGGAAAATTTACTGGGTCGCTTCGACTCCGGTTCGTCGAAAAAGCCTTCGGGCAATTCTCGACCCGACTCTATCGCTTTTTCCATCACCCGATAGCGGGATTGTACTTTTTTATTACGATAATAAATATAGAAAAAGACAATTAAAAAAGCGATAAGAAAAGGTGAAACAATAGCAAAAAGAGGAACCAAAGAATCTATTATATCCTCGGCATCCGGCTCTTCTTGAAAGAGCATTCTATCCCGTTCAACTGCGAGTTCCTTCATACGTATTTGAAAAGCCTCGCTCGGAGTCATACCGTTAAGTGTATCGGCTACGACCGCTTCTTGTTGTGCCGCAGGAGCATTCGATTCCAGAGGAGCTGTTGCCTCGGCTGCTGTTACGGCTCCTGTCCACGATACGATAGACAAAAGCATCATCATAAACATCTTTTTCATATTCTCTTCTATTTTAATTTTATAGGTTATTTATAATCGTTCTCTTTCCGGAAATTCAATTATTAGACGTAACCAACCACTCGTTTGGTTGCAGAAACCTTGAATTTTTTTCAAAAATAGTCTAAATGAAGGAACGGTACACATTATCTGCATGAAAATGAGATTAAAGAATGTTCTCTCTTTCTGTTGCTCCCGTATCATCGCAAAATGGAACATCGACGACATAAAAGAGATGAAACCAATCGACAGAAAGATTCATTAAAAGAAGGCAAAGGAAGTACCCAAAAGGGAAGTACATATTTTATAAGCGAACTTATAAAATACCTTGCATAAAGAAAATCGAAACAAAACGGACAACAAGCGGGTAAAAAAAGTAATTTTGCATACCTAAACCAAACAAAGGATTCATGAAACAAAAAGAAATCAATAAAGTCGAAATACGCAATCTTCAAAAAGAAGATTACGACCAACTGGCTAGCTCTTTCACCCGTGTCTATGCCGACGGTAGCGACGTATTTTGGACTCCCGAACAAATCGACAAACTCATTCGCATATTCCCCGAAGGACAAATCGTCACGGTCGTCGATGATAAAATCGTGGGCTGCGCCCTCTCTATCATCGTAAACTATAACGATGTAAAGAACGACCACACCTATGCACAAGTCACTGGTAACGAAACATTCGACACTCACACACGGAAGGGAAATATCCTGTATGGTATCGAAGTGTTCATACACCCCGATTATCGGGGTCTACGTCTCGCCCGACGTATGTACGAATATCGCAAAGAGTTGTGTGAAAAGCTCAATCTGAAAGCGATCATGTTCGGCGGACGTTTGCCGAACTACCACAAATACGCCGACCGAATGCGCCCCAAAGAATACATCGACAAGGTGCGTCAACGCGAGATATTCGACCCGGTGCTATTGTTCCAACTCTCCAACGATTTCCACGTCCGTAAAGTAATGCGAAACTATTTGCCCAACGACGAGGAGTCGAAACACTTCGCCTGTCTGCTCCAATGGGACAACATCTACTATCAAGAGCCTACCGAAGAATATATATCCCCTAAGACCACCGTGCGGGTAGGCCTCGTACAATGGCAAATGCGTAGTTACAAAACGCTCGACGATCTTTTCGAGCAAGTGGAATTTTTCGTCGATTCCGTAAGCGGCTATCAAAGCGACTTCGTCCTCTTTCCAGAGTATTTCAACGCCCCGCTCATGGCTCGGTTCAACGATGCGAGCGAATCGCAGGCTATCAGAGGATTAGCCCGATATACCGACGAAATACGAGAACGTTTCATCAATCTTGCAATTCGGTACAACATCAACATCATTACAGGAAGTATGCCGCTGATTAAAGAAGACGGACTGCTCTACAACGTAGGTTTCTTATGCCGTCGAGACGGTACTTACGAAATGTATGAAAAACTACATGTCACCCCCGACGAAATGAAATGCTGGGGATTGAGCGGCGGCAAAGCCATTCGGACTTTCGAGACCGACTGCGCCAAAATCGGAGTCTTGATTTGTTACGATGTCGAGTTCCCCGAACTCTCCCGAATCATGGCCAGCGAAGGTATGCAAATATTGTTCGTTCCGTTCCTCACCGATACCCAAAACGCCTATTCCCGTGTAAGAGTCTGCGCACATGCCCGTGCCATCGAGAACGAATGCTTCGTAGTCATAGCCGGTAGCGTAGGCAACCTGCCCAAAGTACACAACATGGATATTCAATATGCCCAGTCGGGAGTTTTTACCCCCTGTGATTTCGCATTCCCGACAGACGGACGCAGAGCCGAGGCTACCCCGAACACCGAAATGATTCTTATCTCGGACGTCGATTTGGATCTTTTGAACGAATTGCACACCTACGGTAGCGTGCGCAACCTCAAAGATCGCCGCAACGATCTCTATGAAGTGAGAATGAAGAAATAACAGAAACGAAAACGGTCTCTTGAATATTCAAGAGACCGTTTTCATCGAGCGGCAAACGAGACTCGAACTCGCGACCCTCAGCTTGGGAAGCTGATTTCAGAAACATATATAAATATTTGATTTTCAGATAAAAGCAAAGGATTACGCACCATCAAAAGACAAGTTTTAGAATATTTATTCAAACATAGACCCCTCTCCGAATATTATCCATTCCAATGAAACCCCATAATCATAAACAAGATAATATATCCATTCGGGCTTCAAAACACTACGGTCTGGATTTTTTCTCACATTTGCTATATTGGTACGAGTTATATTGTGCTTCCTCGTGAATGTTTTAAGCCCACGAATGCGTTTCTGTGCTTTGAGCATATCAATAGCTTCAAAGAAACGTTTAGTTATAGCGATTCCTTCTTTAGAAATTTTCATGACTCAAATTTTAGTCTTTGAAATCCATAGATGATTACATATTTGTTTTTATAATCGCTTCATACATCCGAGTACATGGAATACATGTCTTATCATATTTTTCGGTAGTTCTTGTATTCCGTATTCAGGAGATCTGTTTGTTGGAATTAAAGAATAACTATCTGGGTTGGATGCAGGACCTATCCTTTTTATAGTTCTCATGTTGTTGGTTGTGACAATAGCGTAAACCTCACCATAAGGTAGAAAAGAAGCATCCTCTATTTCCTTTAGAGCTATTATATCGCCATGTGTTATTTCGGGCTCCATTGAATGTCCAGTGACATTGCACCAACATGTAGCTTCGTTGTATTTCTTGAAATTAATAAGATATTCTGGATTTATAGTTTGGTCATTCATAACTAAATCAAAACCTCCGATAAAGTCCACATTATAATAAGGTACACCAATAGTGTAACTTATTTTAGGTTTTATTTTTTCAAATTCGTCTTCAATCAATTCTCTTGATTTTCCAGATAAATCGCCAAATAATCTTCTATTTTGAAAATGAATATAATCTTTATCATTTCCCATTGCCAAATCTTCTGATGTCGCTTTATGAGTAGCCCTTTCGTATGTATTATCATCTAAAAATGTCATAATAGGAATACGCAATATATTAGCCCACTTTTCGATGGTTTGGCTATCAACATTATCCATTTTATAATATTTATACACCATTCCTTCTGTTACACCTATCATTTCTGCAAATGATTTAGCAGAAATATTATGGTATTTTAAAAAACCCTTCAGCCGCTCTCCTATAATCATAGTATATCATTTTATAATTATTAACTATAATAGTAGTATAGTTTTACTATAATATTATATTTGCAATACCAAACCAATTAAACATTACAAATATAATGGAAAGTGACAATAAGACAAACACATTAAAGCCTAAAAGTAAAATAATGACACTGAAAGGCTATTACAAAAGTTTACCTGATCCGACATACCCCAAAAAAGATTTCATTAACACCATCGCCGAAAGATGTAATGTAACTCTTACCACAGCCAATAACTGGATTAAATATGGCATAAAGCCTAATAATCCAGAGCATGTACAAATATTATCAGAAATTACTGGTATTTCGCCAGAACACCTTTGGGATTAAATTCATAACAATGAAAGATTTATAGTTTTACATATTTGAAAATGAACTTTGGTGTATTTCATCTGACAAAAAAAATAAAAGAATTTCTGAAAACGATACAGAGATTATAAATGAAATTCTTTCTATTGTCAGAGAACAATATCCAAATGCTTATAATGCCCTATCAGAATGTTATATAAAAAGCTCTAAAAACGTCCCTTATTATCAATATCTAATGGCTAGACGTTTTGCTAAATGCAATTTTGGTAATCTTGATAGCACTGTCGAAGACATAAATAACAATGGTAAAGTAAACTTTGAACATGTTCAATGTCCTTTAAGAGGAGAATGTAAATATGAAGACATTATTTGTAATCCTCAATTTAATAGCAGCTTATCCGATGCTGAAATGAGAGTTATGAAACTTGTCTATGATGGAAAGAGCAATGATGATATTGCTGATTCTTTATACCTATCTCCTCATACTGTGAAAAATCATATCAAATCTGTTTACAGAAAACTTTGTATTCACGAGAAATCGGAATTTATCCAGTATGCACACAATAACAACCTTTTTAATGATTAACTATGTTAAATGAAGCCATTTTAAAGATTGTACTAAACGACAAAACATTTAGTCAACGAGAAGCTGAAAAAATAGTAGGAAGCCGAAACCGACTATTTGAACTAGTTGGGAATGGGTCTATCCGTGCAGAGAAGAAACCGTCAGATAGACAAAACGGAAGATGGTATTGTAATGCTTACGATGTAATCAAATTCGCCTGTATAAAATAATCCCCTTAATAGCATGAACACAACCTGTATTATCCCACGGTCAACAATCGAGAAACGATACGACAAGGCAAGGGAAGATTTCAACGACCAATACGACAACTCTCCTTACAAATTGAAATGTAAGGAATTTTATCTGGGAGGCGGGGTAGAAAACTACGAGGTCGCCAACAAGATACTATCGATGAACGAGGAAGAAATAGCAAAATCCTACCTTGAAGATTGCGACCCGAAAGACTGGCAGAGCATTCGTCGATACCGGGAAGACCTCATGTGCGATGCCACGGACATCTACAAAACGGCTATCGCTATGGTAAAAGCCGATATTCAGAAACTAAAAAACATACAGGACGAGGTAGAAAATTTTCTTGACGACCATATAGGAGAAAACATGGACGGTCACTATCTCGACGGAGATATAAACTATGAAGTAGATTTGATCGACAAAAACGTCGATGTCAGCATTCATTACGACGCATACAATCACAAGGAATGGGACAACGGCGACTATTTAACGCCATCTTCTGGTAGTGGCTACATCGATACGGAATACACGGTAACCGTATTCGACGAATGTGGGAATGAAGAATTTGAGTTTAACGGTAATTTCCAAATATAACAGTCATGATATTCTACAAGTTATTTACCCTGCTCGCCATACTGCTTATGCTTTCCTCGATATTCGGGGTAGTCGCTTCGCTCATCAACGCCAACCTTTGGCAACTGGTGATAAGCATATCCCTGTTCGCACTGTCGTCGATGGCTCTTGCAGGGCAACAACAAACCGATAAGAAATAAATTATAGTTCCATATAAATCAAGCATATTCACCGCCCGTCCGGGAGGATATGCGGTGTATAAAAAGAAACATAACCCTTTAAAATAAAACAACAATGGCAACAACGACATTACCACAATTAAAGAGCCTGTTGAACGGCGATTCGGTCAAGACAAGATTTAACGAGATATTGGGGAAGAAAGCCCCCGGATTCATCTCCTCGGTCATTTCAGCCGTCAACGGGAACACCATGCTCCAAACGGCCGAGCCCCAAAGCATACTCAACTCGGCGGTCATAGCCGCCACGCTCGACCTGCCTATCAATAGCAACTTGGGTCTATCGGCCATCGTTCCCTATTACGACTCCAAGCTGAGGACGACAGTAGCACAATTCCAGCTCATGTACAAGGGACTGATAGAGCTATGCCTGCGAAGCGGACAATTCTCGTCACTCATAGACGAGGTGGTCTATGAGGGTCAACTTGTCAAGAAGAATAAATTCACGGGCGAATACATCTTCGACGAGGATTCAAAGACCTCCGACAAGGTCATCGGCTATATGGCCTATTTCCGTCTTGTGAACGGGTTCGAGAAAACACACTACATGACAGTAGGGGAAGTCGAGGCGCATGCCAAGAAGTATTCCCAATCCTACAAGAAAGGGTTCGGCGTATGGAAAGACGACTTCGACACGATGGCACGGAAGACGGTTTTAAAACTTCTGCTCGCCAAATATGCTCCCAAATCGATAGAAATGCAACGGGCTATCACTTTCGACCAAGCCACGATAAAGGGAGATTTGACACAGCAAGACACCAGCGTGGACGAAGTGGAAATCGAATATGTCGACAACGATACGGCTACCGAACGTCTGAGGGAGATGGCCGTCGAAGCAGTCGAGCAACCGGAATCTGAAAATGTCAACGGACAAGGACTGTTTGAGTGATGGAAGCGCAAAGGACTCTTGAATGGTACAGGAAACGCCTCGGTTGTTTCACGGGAAGCCGCATAGGCGACCTGATGAAAACGAACCGGAGCGGCAACGGGGTCGGAGAATGCGCCATGAACTATATTTACCAAGTAGCGGGAGAGCGCATGCTCAACCCGGCTATGGTAAACGACGATGGTTTTTTCTCCGACTATATCACCCAGACAGACATATCGACCAAGCAAATGCGATGGGGAACGGAGAACGAGCCCGATGCCCGGCGCATATACGAACTTAAAACAGGCCGCCGTGTCGTCGAGGTAGGACTATGCAAACACCCCACCATTGCCCATTTCGCAGCCAGCCCCGACGGATATTATTACGATGAGAATAAGCGGGAAAAAGGGGTAATCGAGATAAAAAGCGTGGGAACGGCCACATACGCCAAATACTTCCACAAGATAAAGGATAACGATACCCTCCTGTCCACGGAGCCTAAGTACTATTACCAAATCATGTCCGAACTCATGTGCGTTGAAGCCGATTGGTGCGATTTCATCGTATATAACCCGTTCGAAAAGCCCTCCATGTTTATCAGACGGATATATCCAGATGATAACACCTTCAAGAAGATAGCCGAAAGGATATGCGAAGCCGATGAATTAGTCAATGAAATAATCAATTCATGAAAGACTATGAAATACAGTCAATCGTCAGCCTGCTGGAAAGATCGGCAAAAGCGTTGGAAAAGTCCGACGACTACCGGCATAAAGAGCTGGCAAGATTGATGAGAAATAAAGTCAAACAATTAAATAAGAAATACAATGGACAAAAATGAGATCTTAAATAGCGACTGTGTTGTCCGCAGTAATGCGGCAAGAAACCCCGCCACGCCCGCCGATGTGCTCACAGAACTGGCAAAGGACAACAACTGTGATGTCCGCTGTTTTGTGGCAGAAAACCCCAGTACTTCCGCCGATGTGCTCACAGAGCTGGCAAAGGATAGCTACTGGTGTGTCCGCAGGAATGCGGCAGGGAATCCCAACACTCCCGCCGATGTGCTCACAGAGCTGGCAAAGGATAGCTACTGGTGTGTCCGCAGGAATGCGGCAGGGAATCCCAACACTCCCGCCGATGTGCTCACAGAGCTGGCAAAGGATAGCTACTGGTGTGTCCGCAGTTATGCGGCAGGGAATCCCAACACTCCCGTCGATGTGCTCACGGAGTTGGCAAAGGACAACAACTGTGATGTCCGCTGTTTTGTGGCAGAAAACCCCAGTACTTCCGCCGATGTGCTCACAGAGCTGGCAAAGGATAGCTACTGGTGTGTCCGCAGGAATGCAGTAAGAAACCCAAACATGCCCGGTTACGAAGCGGAAGAACTTCAATTTATGGTAAAAGATACCTATGTGTCAGTACAAGGTACTACTCATATCTGGTATAAACACAACTATCCCAATGTTGCTCCATTTTATACATGTGGCTGTTTTTATGGATCACGAGAGCAATTGTTAATGAGAATTTACACTACTGATAATCAAGGTAGAGCGGCTGAGCGAATGAGGATACTGAATGCCCTCGACGAAAAATTCAAAGAAGTGTTTAACCGGTAAAAAATAAAAGCGATGCTATACGAAATCAAACTGAAAGTCAACAAGGAGAATATCAAGGGTGAAGTGAAAGAAGTCATCGAGCACTACATCACCAACGTGGAGTATTTCGCCGAGGCCGAAGCAAAAGGCGTTGAACAATACGATGATTGCGATGTAATCTCTATCACCCGCTCGAAAGTTGTCGAGATAGTCAACGAGAAGGAAGAAGACAAGCCCTTCTACAAAGCCACGTTGATAGACATATTCATCGATGACAACGGCAATGAAAAGGAAACGAAGTACTACAACCTCGTTTGCGCCAAAGACATCACCGAAGCCAACCGCCTTATGCAAGAACACATGAGACAAGGCCTTAACGATATGCGGTTGGACGGAATTGTGAAAACCAAAATCATAGACCTGATATAGGAGCATAATGTGAGACATTCCCGCAAGCCGAACCGGGTATGTGGTCGAGCACCATACGGAGGAAGGAACTGCGGGGAGAAATAAGCCATAAGTGTTTTAGGTGGTATCGGCAGTGGTTCAAACGGGAGAGCGGTATAAGTCGAGTATAAGGAGCGAATATACAGTTGCGGGTTCGAGTCCCGCCTGCCGAACAAAAAGAGAAAGATACAATATAATGGAAGAACAAGCCACATACAATAGAAAAATAAAATATGATGTAGTGATAGGGATAGACCCCGACGTGGAGCGCAGCGGACTTGCCATACTAGGACTATACGACATGAAGCTGACGGTTAACAGCCACCCGTTCCCGGAGTTGTTGGAAATCGTCCGTTCGGTGGCATTCGAAGGTGCGGAACTCGGCCATGCCACCGTGGTATATGTCGAGGCAGGTTGGAAGAACAAATCCAACTGGCATTTGTCACCGAAGGACACACGGGCGAGCGCAGCCAAGAAAGGCGAGCATGTAGGTCGCAACCAAGAGACCGGTCGCAAGATAGTCGAAATGCTGAGGCATTACGGAATACAAGTCATGGAGCAATCCCCATTGCGCAAGTGCTGGCAAGGGAAAGACGGAAAGATCACCCATGAAGAATTGAAGCGGTTGTGCCAGATGAGCGGGATAGAGTTTAACAGACCCCGCAGCAACCAAGAAGAAAGGGACTCTGCCCTGCTCGCTATCATCTGCTCCGGATTGCCCATTAAATACAAGGTTGTCGAATCTGAAATAAACAAAGAAAATACGCTATGAAAACGAACCAACTGATGAAAAGGCGAATGGGTAACATAGATGTGACCCAACGTACCAAAGACGGATTTTTCTGTGCATCCGAATTGTTGAAACAGTGGAACGAAGGCAACAACCACAAGAAAAATGTTAACCACTATCTCGAAAACAGTAAGACAAAAGAGTTTATAAAAGCTCTTATAAATGACGACGATCAAATTCGGAATTCCGAAAAACCTATAAATCAAATACTTATAATAAATAAATCGAGAACCAACAAAGACGGGAGCAAAGAGGCAGGGGCTGTTTGGATGTCGCCCTTACTGTTCATCGATTTTGCAATGTGGATTAACCCGTCGTTTAAGGTTAAGGTGTTGAAATTCGTCTATGACGAGATGATAAAGTATCGCAACGAAGCCGGCGATGCCTACAACAAACTAGGCTCGGCCGTTTCAAAGATCGTTCGGAAAGACTTCATGCCCCAAGCCATGCAGAAAGTAGGCGAAGCGTTGAACTGGATTGTGTTCAACGAGCATGAAAGGAATATCCGCAACCAATACGGCGAAGAAAAGAAACAGCGGGAATTGTACGAGCTGGAAAGAAAAGTCGCCGACCTTATCAACGAGGGCTTTATCAAGAGCTACGACCAAATGATAACCTATCTGAAAAACGTTTACCGGCACAAGTACATGCCGGCTGTATTCTCATAACACAGAATTGTTAAAACAAAAATAGCCATGATTATAGCCAAGCAAGTTATATCCTCCATTATCGAGGAAAAGAAAAAGAATAACAAGGAGCCCTCCATAGCGAGCTTTACCGAGATACAGTCGGTGGTTATCCAGTCGCTTAAATCCGAGATAAACGAGCTATGCAAAACCGGTGAGATTGACAAGCACAAGACCCTGAACGGGTGGGCATTTTCAATCACTGAAACCACAAATTGAAAAAATGTTTAATCATTTGATTTACAGATATTTATATTTGTCAAAAAGTAAATAATATATTAAATTTACCATGTAATAAATAAGAATAATTATGAGCACAATCTTACAGTTTCCCAACCGTTTCACGTCAGTGGAAATTGTCATATTATGAGTAAAATTCATGAGTTTATAAAAAGAAAATAGGAACTAAATATACATGGGACGAAATAGAAAAATGGGATTGGACTATTTTCCTTTTGACATAGACACATTTCAAGATATAAGAATACGAAAGTTAATCAAGTATCAAGGCGGTAAAGCTATGACGGTATATGCTCTCCTGCTATGTCTTATCTACAAGGGTGGGTACTACATGATGTGGGACGAAGAGTTGCCCTTCATTATTTCGGAACAGACCGGGTTTGAAGAGGCATATATATCAGAAGTGATTAAGAGCTGTCTGGCACTGGGGTTATTTTCCAAAGAATTATTTGAAATGGAACATGTGTTGTCATCGAAAGGAATACAGGAACGATACAGGGACATTTGCAAACAGATCAATCGGAAATGCGATTTCGTCGAATATTCCCTTATTTCTTCCGAGGAAAAACATATTTCCTCCGAGGAAATGACTATTTCTTCCGAAGAAATGCCCATAAACTCTGAGAAAATACCACAAAAGAAAATAAAAGAAAAAGAAAAAAAAGAAATACTCTCTAACGAGAGTATAAAGAAAAAAGCGGCGTCCGCCGCCACGCACGAAAGGAAAGAAGCCTTTTATCATTCCATTATCCCTTATGCCGACAAGTACGGGAAAGAAATGCTTCGGGCATTTTTCGACTATTGGTCGGAGATGAACGCCTCCCAAACGAAAATGAGATTCGAGAAACAGCCCACATGGGAGCTCTCCAAGCGGCTCGCCACATGGGCAAACAACGAGAAAAAGTATGAAAAAAATAGAAGAGCTGCTACCGGAAAGACCAAACAGGAGCGATATGCAGAGTTTGCAGAAGCCATCGCCGCCAAGCTGGCAGCGGGAGATACTGGCAACCTACAAGACGGGGGAGAATCTGCTTTGCCTTTTTAGCCCTGACAAGCAGACGGAATACTGCAAAAACGAGGAGCGTTGTTTCACCGGACATGCACCGAGCATAGCCCGTGTATCGAGGACGTTCGGGGGCCACATCGCCGAGTCGTGGCTGGAAATACAGCTTCTCGACCTCGCCGAATTTTCGGGAGTCCGCAAGGACGGAATGACGGAAAAGGAATACGAGGAGATAGCCCGTATCATCATCTCCGGCTATGGTGATTTCAAGCTCACCGAGTTCATGGTATTCTTCCAGCGGTTCAAACAAGGGCTTTACGGGACGTTCTACGGAGTTTTCGACCCTATGGTGATAACAAGGTCTCTTCGAGAGTTCAGAGCCGACAGAGAAAAACTATTGCGGTTCTATGAGGACAAGAAACGGCAGGAGGAAAAGGAACGGGAATGGGAACGAATCAGAACCACCAGCCTCACGTTCGAGGAATGGGAAGAGCTCAAATGGCTGTTTAACATGGGATATGAAATGAATGATTTGAAGCAAAATTAAGAAAGGAGAAATGACATGGAAATAACATTGATAGCGGGATTAGCCATTCTTTTTATTACGCTTGTAATATTTATTTATCTTGACATAAGGAATGACCGAGTATATGTTTTCTCGAAGCATATTATCAACTGTTCCCATGAAGAAGTTCAGCGAGTTATCTATGAAGACATAGACAGAGCTAAGCAACTATATAGCCGATTAGACGAGATATACAATAGGAATAGCTACGACGAAATGCTTTACAGCATAAGGCCTCTCAAAGTCAAATATTGGTTCACCGAGGAGGAAATAAAAACTTTTAATCTCAGTGACTTATGAGGATAGGGTTGTTAGATGTAGATCATACAGTAATTAGGCTACGGGTAAGACTATTCGAGACTGCCGTGGACTGTCCAAATTATTAAAACAAATTGAGAATTACAGCAAAAAGGAAAGTTAAGTATGAAAGACATAGAGCTTTACAACGATTCGTTCCAAAATTATAAAGTCTATGGGCTGCCAAAAGCCCAGCTGATTATAGCAGATGTGCCGTATAATTTGGCGAATAACGCCTACGCCAGCAACCCCGCATGGTATATCGACGGAGACAACAAGAACGGCGAGAGCGCATTGGCAGGCAAGCAATTCTTCTCGTCCGACAGCGAGTTCCGTCCGGCAGAGTTCATGCACTTCTGTTCCAAAATGCTCGTGAAAGAACCGAAAGAAGCCGGCAAATCCCCCTGCATGATACTGTTCTGCGAGTACGAACAACAGTTCAAATTCATAGAGTTAGGACGCAAATACGGGTTAAATCACTACATACCGCTGGTTTTCCGCAAGGACTTCTCGGCGCAAGTGTTGAAAGCAAACATGAAGGTCGTCGGCAACTGCGAATACGGTCTTATCCTTTATCGGGACAAGTTGCCCAAATTCAACAACAACGGGAGAATGATTTTCAACTGCTTCGACTGGGTGAGGGACAACACCACGCCCAAATGCCACCCTTGCCAGAAACCTGTCCCGCTTCTCAAACGGTTGATAGAGATATTCACGGACAAGGGCGATGTTGTCATTGACCCGTGCGCAGGAAGCGGCACGACCCTGTATGCGGCAGCCTCATTGGGAAGAAAGGCATATGGTTTCGAGGTCAACAAGCAATTTTATAACGACGCAAATGAAAAGGTCTTGAAAAGAATACAAGTCAGTTTATTTCAATAAATTATAAAAATCATACAGATATGGGAGAAATAGAACTTATGAAAGGAGGAGAGCAATGATTGAACGATTAAAATGCTGTATTAACATTCTGTTTGCAAAGCAATATATCGTTTTTACGGCAGACAAATACAAGACGGGTAAGTTCGGTTCAGGATATATCCGTACAACTAATAAAGCATTCTTACAAGCGGCCATTGAGGTTATAGAAGAAATAGATAGTCATCTTGTTGAAGTTGATTTTAATAAAAATAGTACCCATGACAGCAAATGAAAAAGTGGAACTATTTAACTTAAACGTCGGAGACATTTTTCTACATAAAGGCATAATGTATGAGATTGTTTTAAAGGGAAAATGGTATTCATACTGTAAGTATATAAACGATACTTATCGAATAAGTTATTGTTCTGGAAAATATATGTATTGCTGTTTTAGTAACTATGTAAAAGTGGAAATATAAAATAGAGAAGCGATGAAAATAGAAGATATTGAAGATGCAGCATTAGATTGTGCCCTATTCGAAGATTATTACTATAATCCCGAATTGCAGCCTGCATATATAGATGGTTTCAAGCGTGGTACGAAATGGCGTATCGATTCAGTGTGGCATGAGGTAAGTGAACAACCCGAAAGGAATAGAATATATCTTGCTCAACTTGGAGACAGTGCCTTTGATACCTTTTATGATTCCAAAAATTGGGTAAATTTTTCACGTGGAATTAATATACAACGTTGGGCATATGTAGAAGACTTGTTACCAAATAAACAGGAGGAATTTATATGATACGGAAAGTAGAAATGTACCAAGCCTTGTGCGACAATTGTGGTAAAACTTGTATGAATAAAGAAGGTTTTGTATGGAGTGAAGAAAGACTGGCCATAGAAGATGCTCTTTATATGGGCTGGCAAATTATCGATGATAAGCTATACTGCCCGAACTGCTTTGAATACGATTACAAAATAGGCGGATATAAACCAAAAAAGAAAAGCGTATGACAGTACAAGAATTGATTGACGAACTCATGAAAGTGAAAGATAAATCAACCCCCGTATTTTATGTACATGATATTTCAGATTATCAATTACATAGAGAAATTATAGAGAAACCATATTATGTCGAAGATATAAATGGGACCAATCCAGAAATTTGGTTAATTACAAATGGGGATTAATTATGGAAATAAATAAAATAGAGGCATTTGATTATATGCTCCACCTTTTTGAAGAGTGGCGGGATAATCATGAAACGATTAAGGGCAAGCCGTTTCCTAAACTTACAGCCATGAAACTGCTGTTTTTGGCTGCTGCTCCTAAGAAAGATGGAGGCGATGACCTTTTAGACATATTCGATAATTTCTATGCTATGCCATATGGCCCGGTAGAAATTGATGTGTATAATGCGATTCAGGAAGACAAACTTCCTTCGTTTTCGGTTAAATATCGTAGTATTGAACCAAGAGAAGGTGCGGAACCATATAACGCAAAAAGATATAATGACAAATTTTATCACAGAGTAAGAAATGCGGTAAATGACCTGAGAGAGAAAAACGAAAAATTGGTATTACTAAATGCTTTTGAACTAGTAGAGATTACTCATAGATGGTCTAGTTGGAATCTGGCGATGGGTTTTGCTGTATTTATGAAGCAAATGAGTGCCAAGATGTCTATTGATTCTATTAGGGATTCAAGCAAGATATTCGATTTAAAATGAAATATAATCATGGAAGGAAAAGAAGTAGGAGTATAGATGAAAGGGAATGCCTGTACATTCCCATAGAAAGCGAAATCACGCACTTTTCTTATCGCTCACCAAGAACGAAAAGTATTTAGACCTTTTAGGGTAAATCTTTTTACCGTTCTTGATGATATAACGGCAGAATATGCGGATTTTCCCACTTTCATTTTGAACTTGATCTTTCACATTAACACCTCCTTTCCGTTTTGCCTGCCGACCTGTATCGACAAGCTATAAGTTGCACCCTGTCAAGTGCAACTAAAAAAAGCCCAAAGTTACAGGACATTGGGCTTAATGTCTTTCTCACACGAGAATGGACAAGATGATGGCGAATGACAGTTCGCCGGATCGGAGGTGTTAATGTTCCGAATCAAGTTCGATGCAAATCGACTTCGATATTTAGTTATCAAATATCAAATTAACTCTTTTAATAGTTTAGTTAACATTGTTGTATTATGAGTAAAAAGAAAATCTACATCTCCCTACCCATTACCGGCAGGGACTTCGATGAAGTGGAAAGTGAAATACTATACGTTTCGGGAGTCCTCGAAATGAAAGGATACCGTGTCGTCACACCGATAGACTTCGATGTAAACCCCGATTTGGACAAACCCTATCATGAACTTCTGGGAAACGATATAAAGGCTCTTATGGAATGCGACATGATATGCCTTTGCCCCGGTTGGGAAAAATCCAAAGGCTGCCAGTTAGAAAATTTCGTGGCCCAACTATGGGATAAGGAGATAATGGAATTTGAATAATTAAGCGTATGATTATGGAAAGAAAAGTAGGAGAAATATTTGAGTACAACGGTGAGTGGTATCAGTGCGTAGAGCAACCAAAACAATATGATTGTGCCACTGTTTGTGAATTATGTTCTTTTAATGTCATAGGTAATTGTGACCTTGATAAATGTAGTGGAACTTATAGAAGTGACAGTAAATCTGTAATCTTCAAGAAACTTGAAAAGGTCGGAGAGCCACATTTTATATACGACAAAATTTTTAAAGGCGGTAAAGTTTATGTTCAAAACTTCATGGTATATGAAGATTTTAAAAATCATAAACCTATATGCGATGATTATGTATTATATGATTGGCATGAAAAAATAATAAGTATAGAAATCAAACAAAACAAAGAAGATATGGAAGAAAAGAAATTGAACTTAAAAGAATTTGACCTTGAAGCAGCCAAAGCTGGTAAGACAGTATGTACTCGTGATGGTAGAAAGGTAAGGATTATTTCCTTTGATAGAAAATTTTTATTCAAGGGCGTAAGCTATCCAATCATTGCTTTGGTAGAAGATACTGCCAAAGAAGAAACCATATATGGTTATAATGAAAAAGGTAAGGTTATAATTGAAAATGACACGCCATATAAAGATGACTTAATGATGCTCCCTCAGAAGAAAGAAGGATGGGTGAATATTTACAATCGTAATAGGCCTCGTACAAGTAGTGAGAATTGCTATATTATGACAGGAGTTTCTGTATTTGAAACCAAAGAGGGTGCAATATCCTATATAGATAAGGATAAAGAATATATTGATACTGTTAAAATCGAGTGGGAGGAGTAAGTTATGTGGATAGCTAGGGACGAAAGTGGAAAATTGTTTATGTACTCAACTAAACCATTTAAACGTGAGTGTACATGGGGATTTAGAGACAAAAATACTACTGTTGTTGTATTAAGTGACAGTTTATTCCTAGAAGTAAAATGGGAGGATAAAGAACCAAGAGAGTTGATATTGAAATAATTATGTAAGACAAGTAAATCATGAACATCGAAATATTGAAAGAGGAGTACAGCCGGAAGATGGAGAAGGCTCTGAGAAGGGGTGACTTCGCTCTGTTTGACAACTTACGAAGGCAATACGACCGGCTACTACAAACCCTTGAGCAAGTCACGGCAAAAACAATCACCGACACCATGAGCAAAGAGGACAAAGATAAATGTAATCGCCTCCTGAGAAAAATCCCAGTGTTGGCGGACATTGCAGAATCCTCCGCCGTCGATTTGCTATCACTCCTGAAAAAATATGACGGAACTGTTACCCTTCCTATGCTGGAAGAACTGCGGGCGTTCAACCACATCGCCCGTGACCTGCGATCCATTATAGACCGTGTAGGCGACGAATCTTTTGCCATTTCCTTTGGAGATACATGTGACAGGGTGAACGAAAAAATCGAAAGCATATTTGATGAAAATTAGGAGTAAAATATGAGTTATAAAAAATTATTTGAAACATGATTGAGAGTATATACAAGTCATATCCTTTCTGCGAGAATTGGGAGAAGAAACATTGCAAGAGTGTCATTGAGGAAGCCTATCAGTGGGGTTAACAACTCAAAAAGAAAAATATTAAGCAAAAAATTAATACAAGAATAAACATGATGAGATTTTATAATGGGACGAAGCAGGATATAAATGGGAACTGCAAAGTTACCAAAAGTTAAACTCTTGATTATGAGTAAAATAAGGCTGCAAATATTTGGTTAACTCACTGATAATGAGTATCTTTACAATACTAAAACAAACCAATATTACTAATAATTAAAAGATAAGAGATATGAAAGCAAGTAAATCTTTAGAGACGAGAATAAAAGAAGTTATCACTAATAACAACGGTGAATGCCCATTGAAAAACGCTGTAACAATTAAATCCAGACAATACGTAGGATTTAATTACGACACCAATGAACACGAATATGTAATGTTATATTGGTCGATAAAAGAAGTTGTTAGATGCGGCAAAAGAGGTGTTGTTTATGTTTCAGACGGTATTAATCAATGGCGACCATCAGAGCTTTCAGAATCTGAATGTGAAGCTATAATGAAAGAAATAGCATAAGTTTAATCAGCAGGACTTTTTCCCTGCAAATACATAAGAGCAATGAACACATTTGATTTTTATCAGGACCGCAAAGTAACATGTTGGGAGCGTACTCAGTTTTCTATCGAAGCAGAAAGTTATAAAGAAGCGTTAGAAATAATAAAATCATGGGGAGGTGAAGATGTACTTTGTTTTGAAGATGACAAGCAGATAATGGTTACAGACGGAGAAACTTTATATGAAACATCAGAGGCTATTTCTCCTATTGATAACGGAGGTAGACCAACTATAGAAGTATTTGATAGTACAGGTAACAAAATTACTGATAATGTATTACAAACCAAATCATGTAAAAATATTTGAAATCAGTAAGTAATAGGTAATCATCTATGATAATAACAAGAAAAATAGAAATATTTGTTTGCGAAAGTGACAAAGATTTGAAGAAGTTATATTTGAAAAAACTATACGATAACCGCAATATAGCTGTTAAAGTAGCTAACATGTGCGCTTCTCATCTCTTTGCGCTAGATAATACGATGCCCTACCTATCCGACACAGATAAGGAAATTATTACGTTTCTCGGAGTAAAAGGAGATAAATCTTCACGTAATAATGCACCATATGTTGTAGCGAGTCAAACATTTAAAGGAAGTGCTGATATGGGAATGGTGTCATGCGTCATTCAAAACGTCAGAAAGATGTATCAAGATGACAAAAAAAATGGAGGAACATGGGATAAGTCACTACGTAGCTATAAAAGCAACATGCCTGTCCCTTTCAAAGCCGACAGATTTACCAATATGCGTTTTGAAGAATACATCTCAAGAGATGGAATCACGAGAAACGGGTGTTTCTTTACACTCATTGGAATACCGTTTCAAATGCGATTCGGTAGGGATAGAAGCAACAACCGTGTAATTGTCGAACGTATACTAAAAGGAGAATATAAGATGGTAACATCTTCCATACAGATAAATGATGGAAAAACATTCTTACTATTATGTGTAGATATTCCCAAATCTGAAAATAGCCCTATAAAGGGTAAAAAATTGTATGCTTTTCTTGGAGTATTCAACCCAATCTGTTGTTTTGTTTCCGATAAGGTAAACAACGACATCGACAAAATGAAGTTATATGAAATAGGCACGAAAGAAGAATTTAACTATCGTCGTCGTCAAATACAGGAATCCCTCAAACGTTGCCAGATCGAGAACAAATACACCACAGGAGGGAAGGGACGCAAACGAAAAGTTCAGGCTCTCAACCACTTCCACGAAAAAGAGAAACACTATGTTGACACAAAACTACACACATACAGTCGTATGTTAGTTAATTACGCCGTAAACAACCGTTGCGATGAGATCATTCTACTTAACCAAATACAACGTGAAAAAGATGCAAAAGAGGAAAACACAGAGGGTATACCTTTCGTCTTGCGTAACTGGTCATACTACGGGCTTAAAACTAAGATAGAATATAAAGCCAAAATGAATAATATAAATCTAACTATAAAATGATAAAATCATGGAGAATGTATTGCAACAGAAAGTTGTATTCCAGCAAATTGGGAATGTGAATATGGAAGATTTCATAGCAGACCTGCTGGAACGGATTGAAAAAGGAGAAGTGGAAAAAGAAAATGTAGAGATGCAAAACCAAGTCCTAAAACAACTCAATAACAGGCACAAGAACATCATCGATGCCCAACGAGTAATGAACAAATGCTTGGAGATAGAGCTTGCTCATCTAATTAAGCAGGAATAATAAACTTGAACATCGGGGCGGCTGTACGCCCTTAACGGTAGGGATTTTCCACTACTGAACTATCTTAATAAAATTGGATATGTTGAACTTACAGTGATTATGATGTATCATATCCCATTACTTAGATAAGATACAGCTAATGCTCTCACCCGCCTTGTTCTTCTGATGATGTATCATATCCCATTACTTAGATAAGATACGGCGACTAAATACAGTAGACTACATACTGTGTGAAATATAGTTTAAAAGTATATGAAATTCATTCACTTTTACTATTTTTGAAAAAAAATCGTATGAAGTAATACGAAACAAGCCTATGGACGAAATAACCGCTATATTAAACAGTGCCCGACCCGTTGATAATATTATCAATGACTTAAAAAGAAAATCCGTTTGTGTTCCTTCATGGGAATTTCTTATTAAAGCGTATGAACCATCATTCCATGAAATAGCCAAAGATACTATAACACGAAAAGATAAAATACGCAAAGACGGGACAAAAGAAGAAGCATCACGCATTTACATTGGCCTTGAAAAGCTGCTTACAAAGCGTATGACTGAGTTCATGTTTGCCATTCCTGTAAAACGTATCTACCACAACACAGAAGGATTTGAAGTCCGCCAACAGATAGCAAAGGCTATAGAGGCAATTTACAAGTATGCCCGAATCGATACAGAAAATATTAAACGTGCAAATGCGTATTTCGCCTCATGCGAAATTTTCACAATTTGGTACGTAGTAGAAAAGACCAATACATTATATGGTTTTAATAGTAAGTATAAGCTAAAATGCAAGACATACTCGCCAATGGAGGGAGTAAAACTATATCCATTGATCGACGAGCTTGACGATATGCTTGCAATGTCCTTTGAATACACCAAAAAGGTAAAGGACGAAGTAATTACTTATTTTGAGACATACACATCGGACAAACATTATAAATGGAAACAAAATGGTAAAGGTTGGGAACCTGTCGGTACTGTTGAACAAATACGATTAATGAAAATACCCGGTGCATACGCATTTAGACCTGTACCTATATACCACGGATTAACTCGTATTCGCAAAGAATTGGAATATACACTTTCTCGTAACTCCGACGTGATTGCCTATAATTCAGCACCAATTTTGAAAATAGCCGGTGGTATAAAAGGTGGAGAAGATAAAGGAGAAAGCCGTAGAGTTTACCGTGTGGAATATAATGGAGACGTATCGTATGTATCATGGTCGCAATCTATCGAAGCATTGAAGTATCACGTGGAAACCCTGCTTAAACTCTATTGGATGCAATCGCAGATGCCGGACGTTTCTTTTGACAACATGAAGTCTTTGGGGAACATAGGTTACGATGCCAGACAAATGCTTTTGACTGACGCCCACTTAAAGGTTGGAGACGAAAGCGGCTCATGGATTGAGCTTTTCGAACGTGAGGCAAGTGTCATCAAAGAATTTTTGAAGCACATGAACACATCATGGGCAAGCGAAATTGATAATATAGAGATTGAACATATCATTACCCCCTTTATACAACAAGATGAAGATGCCACAGCAGATCGCTTATTGAAACTTAATGGCGGAAAACCAGTCATGTCTCAGCTTGAATCTATCCAACAGGCAGGTTATAGCAATGACGCGCAGGCTACATTGGAACAGATACGGCAAGAGGAGACTATCACTTCACAAAGCAGGGTCGACAATATATTCGGATAGTCAGCAATTTAAATACTGAAACATTATGAGAAAAAGAATATCAATGTGGCTCATTAAGTTATCTTATAAAATCAATCCACAAGAAAGATTGAGCAATATTGAAAGTGTTGATAACTACGAAGCAAGGAAGCTTGGCGTCTGCCTTGTCCTGACTAAAAAAGAAATCAAGGATTACCGAAAGAAGAATAAAGTTGACGAAGGGTGGTCCAACCGTAAGGCTGTTGAAATGCTTGTCTGTGAAACCAAGAATGAGATACGCAAGTCAATCATCAACTCCATCAATCAAAAAGATTTGATTGAATATACAGTCTGCAAGGTTGGGGACGAGATCCATGTGAGAGGTGAAATCAAAGTGTACATCAAGAAAGAACAGTAAAATGAAAGTTCCAGTTGATAATATGACTTTCGCTGAAAGTGAATACCACCGTGGAGATAAAATTTGGACAGCCCAAACACTCTATGACTTTGCAAAAGTAAAAGAATACCCTATACTTGATATGCCCTTATGGAATATTGACTTGACAGCAGAGCCGTTTGAGTGTAATCAACTTCATAGTTTTATATTTCAGTGCAAACGGGTGAATCAATGTTCTCTTGAATATCCTATTATTCTTGATGATGTAGGACAAATCGCCGATGGATACCACCGCTTATGTAAAGCAATACTAGAGGGTAAAGAAACAATTAAAGCTATTCGTTTATTGGAAATGCCAGCACCTGACAGGGTTGAAAATAAATAATACGCAATGGCAAAGCCCAAAACTCCAAATCAGAAACGCAAGTACGGCGAGCTGAATAAACGGCTCGCCAAATACGTCATGCTTGTGGAATCCATATACGAGGATTTGAATTTAGAGGCGGCTAAAATAGTCGGAATTACCGATTTTACCATTGATAGGCCGTTTATGTGGTCGGATTATCCCCAAACAAGAAAACGGATAAGAGACTTACAAGAAAGGTTCGTTGAGGACATCGGAGCTGTAATATATAGTGGCACTTCTGAAGAATGGAAAAACAGCAACGAAGTTCAAGATCTTCTTGCCAACAAAGTATTGCAAACTTATGGCGCAACCATAGGAAAGGAGAAATACGAAATCCTATACCAGCCCAATAATGATGCATTGAAAGCGTTTCAGCAACGTAAGGATAAAGGATTTACTATATCAGATAAGTTGTGGAATCAATCGACTCTGTATAAGCAAGAACTTGAAGAAGCCATATCATGTGCCATTCAGAAAGGTACGAGTGCAATTATATTAAGTAAGCAAATCTCCAAATATCTGCTTGACTTCCCGCAACTACAAAAAGATTACAAGGAAAGGTTCGGAAAAGCTTCACGGGCAATGGATTGCGAGTATCGTTCTATCCGTTTGGTTGCTTCCGAAATCAATATGGCATACCGCCAAGCAGAAAACCTACGCTGGCAACAGATGGACTTCGTGGTGGGATATGAAATCAAGTTGAGCAACAACCATACTTGCAACGGAAAGCCTTTCCAAGACATTTGCGATATACTAGCCGGGAAGTACCCGAAAGACTTCCAATGGACCAGTTGGCATCCCCTTTGCCGGTGTTACAAGATACCCATTCTAAAAACCGAAGAAGAATTTTGGGAATGGGACGGTCGGAGTGAAGCCACGACAGCAAGCGTGAACGAAGTTAAAGACGTACCGGACGCTTTCAAAAAGTGGATAAACGAAAATATACAGCGAGCAAAGAGTTGGGACAGCGCACCTTATTTTATTCGTGATAATGATAAATATATTCGTGAGGACTTTAAGGTAAATGTTTATAACAAGACAGAGAAAACCTTTGTTCGAAAGCGCAGGACAAATCTTGCTATGAGCCGTGTAGAGTATTACAACAAGATCTATCCGCATATTCCCGAAGTGCAGCAAGCTGCGGTCAATGCCTATACCCAAGCCATCTCCTCTGGCAACAAGGGGGCTACCAGTCGTGAAATTAACCGACGTTTACGCAATGGAACGGAAGATGAATATGTGGACGTGGCAAGCCGTCTGATAAGTCAAGCCTTATCAAGGCTCCCCAAATATGAAGGTGTTGTTTATCGTGGAGAGACCATGAGCATAAAGAAACTTCAAGAACGGTTCCTTGACCATATCGGCGATGTAGTGTCCGATAAGGGTTTCATTTCGTCCAGCCTTTACATGGATACACCTATGAAGTTCATATCACGTGCCGGAATACCCAAGAGTCACAAGCGTGTAATCTTTGAGATACAGAGCAAAAACGGGCGCAATATCAGTAAAATATCAGAATTTAATGGTATATTTACACTTGAAAATCAACATGAAATTCTGTTTGACAAAGGAACTAAGTTCTTGGTTAAGAAACGTAGGATAGAAGGAGATGGCACTTATAGAATAATACTTGTAGAGCAATGAAGAAGAAATATAAAATAATCGGCGAAACGGAAAAAACCGTTACTTTTATCTATGGCGGTACAGAATGCTGCTATGCCAAATCCTGTTATTCTTCTATCGAGGAAGTAATTAAAGAGATTGATGAGGAAAGGAAACAAGAAAAAGAAGTAATCAAGCATATCGAAGCCCAGCGTGCTACTATGACACCCGAAGAACGCACCGGCTGGGACGAGGCCGACCGTGCCGTGTTTGAGCGTTGGCAAGATGAAGCCAATACTAATATGTACCTTGACGGCATTATCGATGAAGATGAAGACCCAGATTTCAATCCATTCAGGAAAGACGATAAATAGTGGCAACCATGAAGCAAATCAAGCTATCAAAACAGGAGAAGCAAGTGTTGCGTTTAATCAGCAGCGGGATTGTTTGCCCAAACACTTATCCGCACCATATATTCATTTCGTGCGTAGGCTCACTGGAAAGATTGGGTCTTGTCAAAGGTCTATGGAACGAGGGGCATGAACTTGAAGATGTCCGCATAACGAAATATGGAAAAATTTATCTTGCCACCAATCCTAACTTGCGCAATCCCATAGACTGGAAATGGATTATAACTACCATCATCGCAGTAGCAAGTGCCATATTCGGCGCGATGGCCTTGTTTGTGGCTTGCTCGATAAAATACGGATAATTCCTTTGATTTAAAGAATTGATGTTTGTACAACTCTAATTTGGCATTTGTTTACACACGTCTATTTTGAGGCATATAAAAAGCAGTGAGATTAATTTTTCATCGCTTTCTTTTTACGTTTTCTGTTACAACTTTTGTGGTGCACTTCATTATTTGTGAAGATATGGGGATTTTACTTTAAACTGAATTTCGCCTTACGATTCACTGCCTTAGGAAATCGTATAATAGCCCTCAAAGGTTAATAATATTGAATTATGTATGAAATTCATATACTTTCAAGATTCCATGCTCTAATTTTGTGCCCAATAATTAGCATTACCTCGTAAAATTCAATACTTTTGTAATGGTTACAGATGGTAATTGCATTTACCTCGCAGAGCAAGCGGTTAATTTGCTCAATAGAAGTTGGGCTTTTTTTATGCCTATACTTTTACATATTGGCGGTTGCCTATACGTAGATATTGTGTATGCTCTTCGAGGGTATTTCACCATCTGTAACCAGCGTATATGGCAGCCGCTTTTCGTTTGCCACAAACATATCTTTAAATGGTTACAGATATGAATGAATTAAAGCTATTCCAATCATCTGAATTCGGAAAAATCCGTGCCCTTGAAGTCAACAATCAACCCTATTTCGTTGGCAGAGATGTCGCAATTGCATTAGGATATTCAAATCCTGTTTCTGCAATCTCACAACACGTTGATAATGAGGATAGCGCAAAACACGCTATCCCTGACAATCAAGGATTTAAACAAAGTACAACAATTATCAATGAAAGTGGAGTATATTCTCTTGTATTTGGTAGCAAATTACCCACTGCAAAAGCATTCAAACGTTGGGTGACTTCCGAAGTTTTACCTGCTATCCGCACCACAGGCGGCTACATCTCCACCAAGCAAGAAGACACACCAGAAGAAATCATGGCACGTGCGCTAACCATTGCACAAGCCACTCTTGCCAAAAGAGAAGAACGATTAAAGCAGCTCGAAGCTGAAAATGCCCAGAAACAAATTATCATCGAGAGAAAAGACGAGGAAATATCCATAAAGGACGATACTATAAAGATCCTCGCCCCCAAAGGTAAATGTTACGATGAAATCATGTCGAGTGAAGGACTTGTGACGACAAACATGATAGCAGCATTCTTAGGTGTATCGGCTATAAAGCTGAACAAACTACTATGTGAATGGGGAGTTCAATACAGACAATCTTCTGTTTACTTCCTCACGGCCAAATACCGCAGTAAAGGATTTACCAAACATGTCCCCTACCCTTATATGGATAACGGAGTACAGAAATCAAGAGAGCACATGTATTGGACCGAATCAGGTAGAAAGTTTGTCATTGAATTGTTCAATACCAAACTCTCGGCATAATATCAGCTATAACCATAAAGTTATTATAAATCCAAAGGGGCGGTTTATCCGCTCCGGGTTACCCTACCCTAATAGGGTGCTTTTATATGTTTGTTAAATTATAGACGGGGCAGCCGCTTGTGAAAGTAAGCTATCCCACCGGTAGCGGACGTGTCCGGGAGGATTCCCGCTATTCCGAACATCGTTAAACAATAAACTTTTTTTATATGGAAACAACCGAATTAAAACAAGATGAGCAGACAGTAGAAGTAATCGAACATCGTAGCGTCGATACCATGCGTAACGCCGTCATCAGTGGACAGACAAGGGAGTTATTAATCATGTTGGCAGGATTGCGGGATATAGAGAACTCTTTTTGCAACTGGAAGAACAAGTACGGAATTGTATCAGATAATGATACAGATCACTTTATACAACTAACAACCCAATGCGGAACCTTGATACAGGAAAGTATCATTAAGTCTATAAATGACAATTTAGGCCGATTGGATTTTAAGGCGATATGAAACGAAATATTTTGAACATTAACATAAGAGATACCGATGTTTATAATATATCGGATCCCAATTTCCTGAACATCTCCCCTCCGAGCTTTCATGCCGGGTGGAGTATCCAGACGAACGGCAAGCCGAGAGAGAAATTTTTCTAAAATAGAATAAAAACAGATACGATTGTTTGCTAATTTGGAAACAAATTATTATCTTTGTAAATATAACAAGAAACGATATGGACGGGCATACGATAACCATAATACTAAGCGATGAGGCGAACAGTTTTGTAAGGCAGCAGCCATTCAAGGCACAGCAGAAGATAGCGTATAATATTCGTAGAGTGCAGAGTGGTCTAATAGAAAAGGACGTTTTCAAGAAATTGGAAAACTCTGATATATGGGAGTTACGGACGCTTTTCAACGGAATTTGTTACCGTCTGTTTGCTTTCTGGGACACCGAGAAAGGGGCTTTGGTAGTGGTTACTCACGGGATAGTGAAAAAGACGCAGAAAACCCCTAAAAAGGAGATAGAAAAGGCAGAGAGAATAAGGAAAGAATATTTTAATGATAAAAAGTAACAGATATGGCAAAGATGAATTTCACACTAGCAGACAAATTGATAGATGATGTATGGGGAAAGGTGGGCACTCCCGAAAGGGACGCTATGGAAGCTCAACTCAAAGATGATTTGCAGGCTTATTACATTGGAGAGGCTATCAAGGCAGAAAGGCTCAAACAGAACCTCACACAGGAGGAATTAGGCAAAAAAGTAGGCGTGAAACGCTCTCAAATTTGTAAGTTGGAGAGCGGTAAGTGTATAATAACACTTCCTACTATGAGCAAAGTTTTTAAGGCTTTGGGAATTACAACGGCCACCCTTGATTTGGGAATAGGCGGAAAGGTTGCTTTGTGGTAATCATATAAAGCAGGATCCATAACGAGGAGGACGCAAAACGCCCTCCTTTTTTGTCTCCTTATACTTTAAATTTAGGTCGTGATTAGGTAATAAATAAACTTAAACGAGTTACAAATGAAATCATTGCTTCATTCATAATCTTTAATTCAAATCCAGACAATACTATCCTACAATCGAGAGATACCGGCTTAAAGATTCTATTTCAGCCCGTATAACGACCTTTTGGAACT
>ENA-ORQX01000091-ORQX01000091.1-human-gut-metagenome-genome-assembly--contig:-NODE-91-length-79936-cov-5.698602_pt1 | contig 79936 bp, 70 predicted proteins | sample MGYA00242170_ERZ509124 | MGnify/ENA primary metagenome ERZ509124 (study PRJEB26280, sample SAMEA2338647) | human gut metagenome | biome: human gut; feature: human-associated habitat; material: faeces... | reverse complement strand
ACTAAGCTGTTCAATATCCAATCATCCATAAATCTTCCGGCACAAACCACTGCCAAAGTACCACGCAATAAAGATTTTATGCCTAAATATCATTATATACAATAAAAAAAAAATTTAAAAGACTTATTTTAAATAAATTTATAATTTTTTTTAATATCTTTACTGTTTCTTAGTGCTTACATACTTCTTAATCTCTTCAAACGCCTCGCCAAACCTCTTAGATGAAGCAGATGGGAAGCTCTTTAAAAGTGATTTGTGAAGTTTACCGGCTTTCTCCTTTGCAGCGTCAAGTTCAAGACGAAGCCTTTCAACTTTCTGCTCCTGATTAGAAAAATATTCTATCTGCTTTGCAGTTGCCTTTTCCGTAAATGCTTCTTTTGCTTCCGCAAGTCTTTCTGATATTTCTGAAAGTTCTTTCTTTATCATAGACTCATAAGCAAGAAGCTTCTGGTAATCAAGTGCTTTCTTAAATGCAAATACTGTATCGGTCGCAGCAATCACAATTATAACCAGCAAAACTGCCGTAAGAATTCTTATGTCAAGTGAATCAATAAATTCTGCTATAGGCACATGGATTACCATAACAAGCACAACTGACAAAAATCCCCAGAAAAGCGATGATTTCAGGCATATATATCCATGAATGTTAAACTTTTTGTCACTGTAATCCCAATATTTCATATTAAATATAGCTTCCATTGCAGCACCTGTTACGTATTCAAGTGCAGTAGCCGCAATCATGCCGCATATATATACAAGAACTGCATTATCAGCAACCATCAGTGTCGAAATTATAATTGTCAAAGCCCCAAAACCATATAATGGAAGCATAGGACCTTTTAAAAATCCTCTGTTTGTAAGCTTTCTTTTGCTCACAGAAACTATAGTTGATTCAATGCACCACCCGAGAAAGCTGTATATAAAAAAGAATGCCAGCCATCTCTCAATTGTATAATACCCTTCCATCAAAATCTCCTTAAATAAACTGATAAGAGCCGGATGCAGGAAGTCTGTCCCACATCCGGCTCTTATTATTATACATTACCGTAATGTTATTTTACAATTGTTTTTATAAATATTTTTTTAATAATTCTGCTTTATCTGTCTTTTCCCATGGAAGATCAAGATCCGGACGACCAAAATGACCATAAGCTGCAGTCTGCTTGTAGATAGGACGTCTTAAATCAAGCATCTTGATAATTCCTGCCGGTCTTAAATCAAAGTTTTCTCTGATAAGCTCAACAATCTTATCTTCTGAAAGCTTGCCGGTTCCAAATGTATCAACCATGATTGATGTAGGTTGTGCAACACCAATTGCATATGAGAGCTGGATTTCGCATCTGTCAGCTATTCCTGCTGCAACGATATTCTTTGCAACATAACGTGCTGCATAAGCTGCCGAACGGTCAACCTTTGTGCAGTCCTTTCCTGAGAAAGCTCCGCCGCCGTGTCTTGCAACACCGCCGTAAGTATCAACGATAATCTTACGTCCTGTAAGACCACTGTCGCCGTTAGGTCCGCCGATTACGAATCTTCCTGTAGGATTAATGAAAATCTTTGTATTTTCGTCTATCATTGCAGGATCAACAACCGCATCAATTACATATTTCTTGATATCTTCATGAATCTGTTCCTGTGAAATTTCAGGTGCATGCTGTGAAGAAACAACAATAGCATCAAGCTTGACTGGTTTGTTATTTTCATCATATTCTACAGTAACCTGTGTCTTTCCGTCAGGTCTTAAATATGAAAGAGTTCCGTTCTTTCTTACAGCTGTAAGCTGTCTTGCAAGTTTCTGTGCAAGTGCAGCTGAATATGGCATATATTCCGGTGTCTCATTAGTTGCATAACCAAACATCATACCCTGGTCACCGGCACCGATTGCATCAATCGCAGCGTCATCTTCTTCACCATTTTTTGCTTCAAGTGCTTTATCAACACCCATTGCAATATCTGCAGACTGCTTGTCAAGTGCAACCATAACTGCACATGTATTTCCGTCAAATCCCTTTTCTGAGCTGTCATATCCGATTGTTGTAACTGTGTTACGTACAATCTGAGGAATGTCAATATTTGCCTTTGTTGTAATCTCACCCATAACCATTACAAATCCTGTATTTGTAAGTGTCTCGCAGGCTACTCTTGAATATGGGTCCTGCTCATATAAAGCGTCAAGTATTGCATCTGATACCTGGTCACAGATTTTATCAGGATGTCCTTCAGTAACAGATTCTGATGTAAATAATCTTCTTTCCATAATAATTCCTTTCTTCATAAAAATTAATTGTATATGTGGTTACATTAATTAAAACATAACGAAAAAAAAGAGCCCTCGTAAAAGGACCCGCAATCATCAAGACTCGAAATCCTCTTATTGTTCGAACTTCCGGTATAATCCGGATATCTTCGCTCAGGTTGGCACCTTCCTTGCAACAGCTCAATCATCAAATCACTGCCATTGCCTACGGGGTTGCCGGGCTTCACAGACCCTATGTGTCTCCGCCACTCTAAATAAGGGATGTAATATCATAAAGCATACCGCTACATGATACTCACTCGTTATATTTTTATTTCAAATGAATATTACACAATTAATACTTACTAGTCAAGTGTTTTTACCGAAATATATTTTATTTTATTTTATAAAATTGACAATTTGCCCCATTTTTTCTATAATAAAATCATATTCAAATGCCGATATTATTTTATATCTAAACGGGGGTATTTTAATTATGTCAGATAATAATTCATCATCTAATAACATACATACAAAGACAGTGTTTATTTTTGATGCCGATGACGGAATGACTCTTTCTAAAGATGTCCTTAACAGCGATGGCTCTCTTATTGCTGCATCAGGCACAAAGCTTGATATGGATATGATTGCAAAGATTTCTGCAAACCATATCCTTGAAATCGAGATTATTGATAAAGATTACACCGAACCTGTAAGACCTGTCGAGAATGACAATTCTACATATTACGAAAAGGTAAGAAACAGCAAAGAATTCAAAGCTTTCTGTAAAGAATACAATGAAGGAATTTCTGATTTAAAATCACAGTTAAATGATATTGTAAACCGTAATGCAGATGTTGACGTGGATGAACTTCTTACTTATCCCCTTTCTCTCATGAATACATATTCAAACAAACTTCAGATGTTTGACATGCTGCACAGTTTACGCCAGTTTGACGACCTTACTTATGCCCATAGCGTAAATGTTGCACTTGTTGCATCTATTATAGGTGAATGGCTCGGTTATTCCGAAGAAGATGTGCATGTTCTTACACTGTGTGGTCTTTTGCATGATATAGGCAAAGTCCGTATTCCTAGGAAAATTCTTGAAAAACCAGGCAAGCTTACACCTACTGAATTTGAGGTTATGAAAGCCCATGTAAACGAAGGTTATGATATTATAAAAGATAAAGATATCGACTCAAGAGTTAAAGAAGCGTGTCTGCTTCATCATGAAAAATGTGATGGTACAGGCTATCCTTTTGGACTTACAAGCGAAAAGATTCCTGATTTTGCAAAAATAATTGCAATTGCCGACATTTATGACGCAATGACATCAGACAGAGTTTACAGAAGTGCTGTATGTCCTTTTACAGTTATACATCTTATGGAACAAGAGTGTTTTTCAACACTTGATCCTAAGTTTGCACTTCCATTCTTTAAAAATGTTGCATCATCATACATTCACAACAATGTCAAACTTTCAAATGGCGAGACAGGTGAAGTTGTACTCATTAACGACAGAAGTTTAAGCAGACCGGTTATACGTTGCAAAGATAAATTTATTGATTTATCTGCAGCACCTGATTTAACTATAACAGCCATTCTTTAATCTATATTTTCAAAACGCTTTGAGGTCATATTTGTCTTAATTATTGAATATGATATACAAACAAATATGCAGGGGTTTTGATTGAAAGGTTATATCGAAGAACGGGCTATAAAAACTGCTGAATATATTATCGAAACAAAAGCTACCGTCCGTCAGACGGCAAGAAAATTCGGTGTCAGTAAAAGCACTGTTCACAAAGATGTCACTTCAAGATTAGCACGTATTAATCCCTCACTTGCAAGTGAGGCAAGAAAGGTTCTTGACATTAACAAACAGGAACGACACATACGAGGTGGTCTTGCAACCAAAGAAAAATATCTTCATGAACACAATTTACATACGTCAAAAAATATTTGATTTTTTAATAATAGAGACAGCCATTATATAAGCCATAAATTTATCTGCTTATATATGGTTGTCTTTTTATATAACAGCTCATAATATTTATTATATTCTTTCTTGACTTTTTTATTTGCAGTGAACTATAATCTTCTTTGTGGGATTTTTCCGCATATTTATTTTTAATATTATTTTATGAAAACGAGGTGAGATCATGACTGACGACAGTTACGGGCGAAGTAGCATCATTGTCTGCAAAAATCAGAAGAATTCATATAAGAATATAGATTTTAAACCCGGCACTTTTGTCATGGCGGGTCTCATTTTAAGTCTATAGATTTCTTCATTTCTAAATATGAAAAACTTTCATAAATCCGGTTATCTGCATCGGATTTTTTTCTCCTGCTTTTTCTGGCAATGATTTTCATGTCCGGTCGCTACAGACTATTTCTAACTGAATATGAAAGGAGATTGTGATGGAAGAAAAAGACATCGTAAACACAACTGCTGAGGAACTTTCTTCAGCAAAACCTGACTACGAAAAGGAAATCGCTTCTATTATCAGAAGCAACGCATCCCCTGCACAGATTAAAGACAAGCTGCTTGATTATCATGAAAATGATATTGCCGCTGCACTTGACAGCATGAGCATATCAGAAAGACAGAGATTATACAGGCTGCTTAATATTGACGAGCTTTCAGATATATTTGAATATGTTGACGAAGACAATATTCCGACATATTTCAAGGAGCTCGATATCAAGAAGAAAGCTGCTGTTGTATCCGAAATGGACGCTGACAAAGCAGTTTTTGTTCTCCAGCACCTTGATAAAAAAACACGCGATGATTTAATCGAGCTTATAGGTAATGATGCAAGACGTGACATTGCTCTTATCTCTTCATTTGACGATGACCAGATAGGCAGCAAAATGACAACAAATTTCGTTTTAATCCACTCTACACTTACAATTAAACAGGCTATGCGTGAGCTTGTAAATCAGGCCGCCGAAAATGATAATATTTCTACAATCTATGTTGAAGATGAAAATGATGTTTTCTGTGGTGCCATAAGCCTTAATGAGCTTATCATCGCCAGAGCTGATATGCCGCTCTCAGATTTAATTGTAACGTCATATCCTTTCGTCTATGCCAAAGAAGATATTGACGATTGTATCGAATGGATTAAAGATTACTCAGAGGATTCTATTCCTGCACTCGATGAAAATAACAGGCTTTTAGGAGTTATAACCGCACAGGATATTGTTAAAGTCGTTGATGATGAAATGGGTGAAGATTACGCCATGCTTGCCGGTCTTACTTCTGAAGAGGACTTGCATGAGCCGCTAAAACAGAGTATCAAAAAACGTCTGCCATGGCTGATTATACTTCTCGGTCTCGGACTTGTTGTTTCATCTGTTGTAGGAATGTTTGAAACTGTAGTTGCCCAGCTTACTATTGTTATGTGTTTCCAGTCACTTATACTTGATATGGCCGGAAATGTAGGTACGCAGTCTCTCGCTGTTACTATCCGTGTTCTCATGGATGAAGATCTGACTGCCAGACAAAAATTCGGACTTGTGTTTAAAGAAGGCCGCGTTGGTCTTATCAACGGACTGATTCTCGGCATATTATCACTTGTATGCATTGGCAGCTATATCCACTTTTTTAAGGGTGCATCAATACTGTTTTCATTCAGCATCTCACTCTGTATCGGTGCTGCACTTATGCTTGCAATGCTTATATCAAGCCTTGTGGGAACACTTATACCTATGTTTTTCAAAAAAATCCATATCGACCCGGCAGTTGCTTCAGGTCCGCTTATCACAACAGTAAACGACCTTGTTGCCGTCGTGACATACTATGGACTCGCATGGATTTTCTTAATAGAAATCATGCATTTTTAAATATACATCTGCACAAAATATGCCATCTGTAACATTGATGTGCAAAACTTACAAAAAGCTTCACTGTCCGTGAGAATTGCTTTATTCACGGATGCGAAGCTTTTTATCTTTTCTTTATGCTGTTTTTCCTGCTCTCTCAAGTCGTTTTTTACAATACATAAATGCTGGGAACAAGAATATGTCCGCTGCAATCCATGCGAGCGGATTTGCAAGACACGCACCGCTATATCCCATAACCGGAACCAGCATAACTGCCGCAAATGTTCTTGCCGCCATCTCAAACACTCCCGCAAGTATTGCAAATGTTGAAAATCCCATACCCTGTATGCAAAATCTTATTACATTGACAAATGTAAGCGGTATATAGAACAATGCCGAATATACAATAAACTGATGTGTCAGTCTTATTATCTCTGTCTCTGATGCTGCCACAAACAGAAGTGCAATGTAACTTGCAAAGAAATATAAAAGAACAAATGCAACAATGCTGTATATAATTCCTATTATTCCCGCAGCCTTAATTCCCTTTCCGAGACGCTCCGTTTTGCCGGCTCCTACGTTCTGACCGCCATATGTTGCCATCGTCGAACCGAGTGCATCAAACGGACAACATGTAAATGTAAATATCTTTGAGCCTGCTGTCATTGCTGCAACATAGACTGAACCAAGCGTATTAACTGCTGCCTGAAGAATTACACTTCCTATTGCAGTGATTGAATACTGCAGTCCCATAGGAATTCCATTTATGCAAAGATTCTTAACATAAACCTTTTTAAACTTCTTCTCCTGCTTCTGGAATTTCAGTATATCATATTTTTTATTCATATAAACATAACATGCCACACCTGATATAAGCTGTGATATGTCTGTCGCCCATGCAGCCCCGGCAACTCCCATTTTAAATACAAGAATAAATACAAAATCAAGTATTATATTTATAACTGCCGAAACAACAAGAAAATATACAGGTGTCTTGCTGTCACCAAGTGAACGGATTACACCGGAAACCATATTATAAAGGAAAACTGTTGGTATTCCCGCAAATATTACAACAATATATGCATATGCATGCTCATAAATATTGGAAGGTGTCCTTAAAAGTGTAAGTATACCGCGGCAGCCCACAACTGATGCGACCGTCAGCACAACCGAAAATATAATGCTGCAAATATATCCATTGTATACATACTTTCTGAGTTCCGAATATTTGCCTGCTCCAAACTGCTGTGCAACAGGAATCGCAAATCCGTTACATACTCCCATGCAGAAACCAATAATCATAAAGTTAATGCACGCCGTAGCTCCAACGCCCGCAAGTGCATCTACGCCTAATGTTTTTCCAACAATCATTGTGTCCACCAGATTGTAAAACTGCTGAAAAAGCATTCCCATAAGCATAGGAATTGCAAATCCAAGAATCAGTTTCATCGGCGAACCTTTTGTCATGTCTTTAACCATGTGTATCCTCCTGATTTTCGTGTTCTTTTATACATTTAAGAAATTCTTTTCCGTATCTTTCGTATTTATTTTCACCAACACCGTTTACATTAAGCATTTCTGCTTTTGTATGTGGTCTTTTTATGCACATATCAGTAAGTGCTTTATCTGAAAAGACTATATATGGCGGCACATTTTCATTTCGTGCAATATCAATTCTTAACATACGCAGTCTTTCAAACAGCATAAGGCCGTCTGCATCGAGGCTTTTTGGTGTACGCTTTTCTTTTTTGAATTCTTCTTTTCGTTCCGACCATTTCATAATAAGATGCTCTTCACCTGATATCAGCATATCTGAAGTTTCTGTAAGTTTAAGAATTCTGTACATATCATCCGTTTCCCTAAGATACCCATCAAGCAGCATCTTGTCAATAACGCCTTTTATAAAGCTTTCACTCATCTGACGACACATTCCGAATGTCGAATACCTGTCAACTCCGTAACTTCTTAGTTTTGCCTTATTTTCACCGCGAATCGTCCCTGTTATTACCGATGTTCCAAATCTTTCATGACACTCTTTTATTGTCTTAATAATAACTGATGCTGTATTTGTTACATCCTTTTCTTCAAATACTGCAGAACAGTTGCTGCAGTTGCCACAGTCATCTTTTCCTGAATACTCGCCAAAATAGTTTAGCATGTATTCTCTCAGACACTCTTTTGTACTGCAGTAGTAACGCATTTTTTTCAATCTGCGTATATCATTGTCATGTACAGCTTTTCTTTCCTCTTCAGTAAATTCGTTATTTTCCCCTTTATTTTCGATGAGGAATTCGTTGATAATAACATCCTGCGGCGAAAAAAGCAATATACATTCTGCAGGTTCTCCATCACGGCCGGCTCTTCCCGCTTCCTGATAATAATTTTCTATACACTGAGGCATATTATAATGAAGCACATATCTTACATTTGACTTGTCTATACCCATGCCAAACGCATTTGTTGCCACAATTACCGGTTTTTCATCATATATGAAATCTTCCTGATTGGCTTTTCTCATATCATTATCAAGCCCGGCATGATACCTTGTAACTGCAATTCCATTTTTAGCAAGCATCGCATATACTTTGTCAACATTTTTTCTTGTGGCACAATATATTATTCCACTGTCATCCCTGTGAGAAAGCACATAATTAAGCACTTCTGCATCCTTATTATTCGGCTGACGCACTTCAAAATACAGGTTACTCCTGTCAAATCCGGTCACCTTTATAAAAGGATTATTCAGTCCCAGCACGCATACAATATCATCTTTTACTGCCTGCGTTGCTGTTGCTGTAAATGCACTTACAACAGGTCTTTTAGGCAGCATTTTTATAAGATTCACTATTTTAAGATAGCTTGGCCTGAAATCCTGTCCCCACTGTGAGATGCAGTGTGCCTCATCTATCGTAATCATCGAAATATCGGCATTAAGCACAAATTCAAGAAATCTGTTGGTTTCAAGTCTTTCCGGTGCTACATAGACTATTTTGTATCTGCCACACATCGCATTATAAAGTGCTTTCGTAATCTGGTTTTCGGTGAGGGCACTGTTTATGTATGCTGCATGAACCCCTGCCTCGTTCAATGCTTTTACCTGGTCTATCATAAGTGAAATAAGCGGAGATACTACTATTGTTATGCCTGGAAGCAATAACGCCGGAAGCTGGTAACATATTGACTTACCTGCTCCTGTAGGCATTATTCCACAGACATCGCGTCCCAGAAGTATGTTATCCACAATTTCCTCCTGCCCCGTCCTGAATGAATCATATCCAAAGACTTTACGCAGTACATCTTTTTTTCTGTTTTTCATATCCGCCATTCCTGCCATTGTTTATCTCCGCTAATTACTGTTTTGTGTCTCCGATAGATTATCGCTTTATCGCAAAGTATGCAAGTATTTTTTCTTAATAAATTTGATATTGATGCACTTTTAATCATTGCTAATTTTCACCATTTATGTTACGATATTTTAAATATTTTTTAAAAACAAAAGGAGTTATTTATTATTATGGGGTCAGAGAAAAAAATTCCGTACAAAATTTATCTTAAAGAGGATGAGCTGCCAAAATCATGGTACAACGTACGTGCCGATATGAAAAATAAACCGGCTCCGCTCCTCAATCCAGCAACTTTAAAGCCAATGACAGCAGATGATTTGAAAGCTGTATTTTGTGATGAATTAATCGCACAGGAACTTGACGAAACTAATGCATATATTCCTATTCCTGAAGAAATCGTTGATTTCTACAAGATGTATCGTCCGTCACCTCTTGTCCGTGCATATTGTCTTGAGAAAAAATTGCAGACACCTGCTAAGATTTACTATAAATTTGAAGGCAATAACACAAGCGGAAGCCACAAACTTAACTCTGCTATCGCACAGGCTTATTATGCAAAAAAGCAGGGGCTTAAAGGTGTTACAACAGAGACCGGTGCCGGTCAGTGGGGTACTGCACTTTCTATGGCATGCTCTTATTTCGGACTTGACTGTCAGGTTTATATGGTAAAAGTTTCTTACGAACAGAAGCCATTCAGACGTGAAGTTATGCGTACATACGGAGCAAAAGTCACTCCTTCTCCAAGCACAACTACAGAAGTCGGAAAGAAGATTCTTGCTGAACATCCCGGCACAACAGGAAGTCTCGGATGTGCAATCTCTGAGGCAGTCGAAGCTGAATCACGCCAGGAAGGTTACCGCTATGTTCTCGGAAGCGTTCTCAATCAGGTACTTCTCCACCAGACTGTAATCGGTCTTGAGACTAAAGCTGCTCTTGAAAAATATGATATTGTTCCTGATATTATCATCGGATGTGCCGGTGGCGGCTCAAACCTCGGCGGTCTTATTTCTCCATTTGCCGGTGAAATGCTCCGCGGTGAACATGACTATCAGATTATTGCGGTTGAACCTGCATCATGCCCAAGTCTTACAAGAGGCGTGTTTGCATATGATTTCTGCGATACAGGAAAGGTATGCCCTCTTGCTAAGATGTATACACTCGGAAGCGGATTTATCCCTTCTGCCAACCACGCCGGCGGATTACGCTACCACGGTATGAGCCCTGTTGTTTCACAGCTCTACCATGACGGAATTATCGAGGCAAGAAGTGTAGAACAGACTTCTGTATTTGAGGCAGCTGAACAGTTCGCAAGAGTTGAAGGCATTCTTCCGGCTCCTGAAAGCAGCCACGCAATCCGTGTTGCAATCGACGAAGCTCTCAAATGCAAGGAAACAGGCGAAGAAAAGACTATTGTATTTGGTCTTACAGGCACAGGTTACTTCGACATGGTTGCTTACGAAAAGTTCAACAACGGCGAAATGACAGACTACATTCCGACTGACGAAGATTTAAAGCCTGGCTTTGACGGAATTCCAAAATTTCCCGGAAATGAATTTTAATATTTTATAGATTTTTATAAAATTTTTAGTATTACAGTACAACACACGTTGGTTAAATAATCCAATTTAATAAATGTCCTGTAAAATTAAGCGGATGAAAAACGATAACTAACTGAAGATTTCCTTCTGATTCGTTTTTCATCCGCTGTTTTTATTGTCTTTCTTTTTTTAATGTCGTAATTTCCTTATGTCCCGGATAAATCAGATAATTTCCGTCTATATCTTTTAAACGCTGTAAAGACTTAATCATATCTTCTTCATTTCCGCCCGGCAGACTTGTCTTTCCGTGTCCTCCCGCAAGCATGGTATCACCCGTAAAAATTATGCCTTTTATATTATCCGGTTCATTTGAATCATCAACCTGATATATTGTATTTTCAGCATCCATATATTTGGCAGCTGTATCTTTGTTTTCATCTGTTCTGTGTCCCGTGCTGTTTTTAAAATCAATCTTAAATGCAGCAGAACCCGGTGTGTGCCCCGGTAAAATCATGGTTTCAAATCTTATATCATCAAGCCAGATTTCATCACCCTCTCCTAATAAAACAGATGGATATACGGCTTTATAAGGCACTTCAACATATGGTCTTTCATTTATCAGTTCTTCATCAAGAAGACGCGGTGCATCAATACTGCTGATAACTACAGGAATATTATACTTTTCTTTCAAAGCACCAAGTGCAAGTATGTGGTCCGTATGCCCATGCGTCACCAGAATATACTGTGGCTTCAGCCCATTTTTACTGATATTATCAATTATCTTTTCTGCATCATCCGCCGGATCAATAATCAGGCAGTTATTCGTCCTGATATTGTATACAATATAACAATTAGTAAAACATGCACCAAGAACAAGCCTTATTATGCCGATATTATCTGATAGCACTGCATCGCTGATATCTTCCTTTACATAACCTGCAAATTTTGCTTTTTCTATCTTTTCTATTGTATCGTTATTTGCATGTTCTTTTAGTTTTTCAGTCACTTTACTAAATGCCGCCTCTTTTTCACCATAAGAAAGCTGCAACTCATATTCTAACGGCAGCCATGTTCTTATATCAGCCTCGTTATGCTGGATAACCGCCTCCATCCTGTCAAGTGCCTTATACAGTTTGGCTTCAGTTGTAACCTGCTCTTCCATCTCTTTAAACAGTTCATGAAGTTCTTTTTTATACGGCTTTGGCAGTTCATCTATCCAATTTTCAACTATTTTCTCTTCTTTAAGGCTGTCTTTTTCTTTCTTTTCAAATGTCGGAATGTCGCCTGTGAACGCCTCCCCGATATCGTGAAACATACACATTCGGATTACCTTATCTATGTCTGCGTCTTTAAACTCATCCTTCATAAAATAAGCCATAAGTGTAAGCCTGTAACAGTGCTCAGCAACACTTTCACGTCTTCCAGATGAAAGCCATGAATGTCTTGTATTATTTTTTAGTTTTTCAGTCAGATGCATTATTTCAAAATATTTTTCAAGATTCATAATACTTCTCCCTTTTGATTAATCTGTTGAAATGTTATGTGTTTGATGATTTTTATAAATTTATATAACATGCTGTGATTCCAGATATGCAAGGAAGCCTTCACAGCCTTCCACAACATCCCTATATGTATCAACGAAATTGCCTGAATACCACGGGTCAGCAATACTGCTGCCTTTGCGGTCTGTATAATCCAGAAGAAGCTTTATTTTGTTATCTGTGTCAGGTCCTGTAATTCTTATTGTATTGCGTATATTGCTGCTGTCCGCACACAAAAGATAATCATAGTAATTGTAATCCTGCTTTGTGACCTGTCGTGCCCGCTTGCTGCTGAAATTGGTATACGCAGTCTTTCCAATTCCGTGTTTTTTTAGTTCTGCCTGTGCCGGCGGATATATAGAATTGCCTTTGCCATTCCATATCTCCTCGGTCGATGTCGCCGCCGATGCTATATCAAATTTATCTTTTATGCCACGCTTCTCAACCATGTCTTTTAAAATAAATTCAGACATCGGTGAGCGGCAGATGTTGCCGTGGCAAACAAATAATATTTTTATCATCTTCGTATAACCTCGCATAAGTCTGTATATATTGATTTTACTGGCTTTCCAGATTTCTTACATTTTAATTTAATCGCATATCATCTCATAATCCGGCATAATATCGTCAGTATTAGGGGCACAAACAGGGGTATAAAATCTTGTTTTGCCCCTGTGCGTTTACACAGCCTGTATCTTTCGCATTTCTTCCTGTGCATCTTCAAATTTTACATGTGTATAAGTATTTAAGGTAACACTGATATCCGAGTGTCCCATGATATACTGCAGGCTCTTTGGGTTCATTCCGCTTTTCGCCATATTGGAGCAGAACGTATGTCTGCACACATGTGGTGTCACCTTTGGCATTTGCACTCTATAGATATTGTTATATTTCTGCAAGATATGTTGAAAATATTTTTCCCAGTGAAGTGCAACCATCGGCATGTCATTCTTATCCAGATATAAGAATCCCGAATAACCATCCACCATTGGTTCAACCTTAGGTTTCTTGCGATTTTTAATGATTGTTCTAAATGCATCCTCAACATCTGGTGTCATTGGAATTTCTCTCACACCGCTCTCTGTCTTAGGAGCTTCAATCATGTATGTCATATCGCTTGTCCGAATAAGCTGATGATCCACGATAATCTTGTGATTGGTAAAATCAATATTTTTAATTGTTAATCCTACAAACTCGGAGATTCTAAGTCCGGTTTTGAATAGAATAAAGATTCCTTCATAATATCTTTTAAAATGAGCATCATTCTTTACAAATTCCAGATATTTCCGTTCCTGTTCCAGTGTAATGGCTTCTCTCGTGACACTGTCATTAACAATCACTGTTGCCAATTCAAACTCAAATGGATTACGCCTGATTAAATCATCATCTAGAGCCATCCGAAATGCCGGTCTAAGCACACCTCTTATAGAATGAATCACACTATAACTTTTTCCATGCTGCTGTTGCAATCCAATCAGCCATAACTTTGCATCTGAAATCCTGACTGTATCGATTCTTCTACTACCAAAAGGATCTTTTTTGAGAAAATTGATTGTAGTTTTATAACCAGCTCTCGTAGAATTTCTGACACCGGTTCGTGTTGCAATATATTTCTCAACCAGTTCCAGCACTGTCAGATTTCCGCCATTTGTAACAATATGGTCAAACATATCTGCCTGAAGTTTTTTCTCCAGTTCTCTTAGTGATGGACCTGTACGCTTTCCTGCCGGAGTTTTATCATTCCTGTCTAAGCGCCAGCTATATAAATATCTGTCTTTTCCTGTGCTGTCATAATATTTAAATCGATATCTTCCGTCTTTCTGTTGAACCTCTCCGTGGTGTAATATACGTCCTTTGCTGTCTCTCCCTTTTTCACTCATATTAGTTAGTCTCCTTTCTTGATCAGAAAAGGACTACCCGATACGAAAAGTATATCATATGGGAAGCCCTTTTTACATAGCAAAATTGCCGGTTTACTATGGCAGAATTCTGACACTACCTACACACATGTCGCTTTATCTAAGAACTGCCCAAACAATTCACGTTTAATTTTAATATGTGCTCCTATCTCAAGAATAAAATCCTCTGCCTGACTTGCAGTTACATTTGCTTTTACTGCTTCAAATAATCTCATAAAATGTTCTCCTCCTTCGCTTTCTGCTTCTTCTGTTCTTTGGGTTTCTGAGAAAGCATACAGATATCTTGAAGCTGTTTAATATCTTTCGACAGTGTCTTATACCTTGCATAATTTTCTTTTGTTTCAGCTTTCAATCTGCTGATTTCCTGCTGTAAGGCTGTTTTATCCATTTTTCCTAACAGACCTTTTTCTGTGAGAATTCTTTTTGCTATATGATATCTGCGAAGCGTATCGCCATTCTCTGCTTTGATGCGCTCCTTTGCCTTATTGAATTTTCTTTTTTCAATCTCACCTATTACCGGGATTCCTTCTTCATACCAGTTTAAATATCTGAGATTTTCCTTGAATTCAGCAATATCCGCTTTCTTCCGACGATTTACTTGCCCCAGTATTCCAAGCTCCGCTTTCTTACCTTTCACATGCTCATTTAATTCTTCAATCGTCGAAATATGATGTTCTTCCAGATAAACCAATAATTCCGCCATTTTCTTCAAATTTGTTTTTCTTGCCTTGTTTTTTCCATAACTATAAGATTCAGCCATTTCATTTCTGTCCGCAAAATACTTTTGTAGACACTGTGGAAGATCTGATTTTGTGGATTTCTCGTTTCTATGCATTTCCTCCGATAGTTCAGAAATAACATCCATAATATCTTTGACCTTTTCCTTTAACAAAAGAATTCCCTGATTGATTTCTTTAATCAGACGATTAAGGCTTCCTTTCTCTGTGCGAATTCCTTTTGCCTCCATCTTTCGTACATTTGGTCCTTCATGAATCTGTGGAATCAGCATAATTCCCTGTGCTTCATAACTCCTGTGATCAATCCTCTCCTGCATTCCTTTTTTCTGAAATTCGTCGTTTATCATATCCGCCCAGGCTTTCCTCCATGTTTCCAGCGTTTCTGGTCTGCCCCAATCTGTTGTAGGAACCGCATTGAATTTCTGATGTCCTTTACTGTCAAGAACAGGCTTTCCACCCTCATCAAAAAGGTATTCTCTTCTCTGCTTTTCTCCCCATGTTCCATCCGTATTCATTGGTCTGATTGGACAGAGCACATGAACATGAGGATTATCTCTTTCCTTTTTGTCGGGATTATGAACAGCCATATCAGCGATCATTCCTTTAGCAATGAAGTTTTCTTTTATAAATCTTTTTGCAAGTATAATGTTTTCTTCCATTGAAAATTCATTCATAAGTGCAAAATCAAAGCTATATGCAAGCTGTGCTTTCGGATGCATCTCTACCCTCTCTACTTCATTCCATAACATTTCCCTGTCACGAAAAGACTCCGGCACATACTCTGGAACTATAATCTCGGTATAAACCACTCCACCTTTTGCTGTATAATCTGCATATTCTCCATAATAATGATCCTGTAGTCTTTCACCAGCTCGATACGCTGCTGCTGCGATTGCTGACTGCCCCTTCCCTCTGGAAACCTGTGTTACATGAAAATGATAAATCGCCATCAGCAATCCTCCTGTCTGCTATTTACTAATGCCTTATTAAACGCTCCATGAAGTGCATTGATATCTAGATGCTCCATCATCTGACCAAGCTGTACTTCCGATAACTCTTTTAGTTCCGGAAAATACTGTTCCATAACCGCACCAAGCACAATTAATCTATGTGTTCTTGCCTTCCTGCTCAGATTCTCACGATACTTCAAACGATTCTCTGCTCTTACAATCTGCCTTTCTGCCTGCTTTTTTCTTTTTTTGCTTTTTCAAGTTCTACACGAATCTTGTGTAACTTTTCATTTTCTTCCATTTGAAATCCTCCCTATCCAAAATTCATTTTTGTCATTTCCCCTCATCATTTCCTGGCAGGTAACCTCTGGTTTCTTTAGCTTTATAGACTATTTTGGACTGTGCCGTTATCACGCTCTTGGCCGGCTCTCCGAATTATTTCCGGATCATCGCTGACTTCCCCGATGCGGTAGTGATTTGGAATATCAGGAAAATCATATAGGCTAAAAGATCATTTAAGACAAACAGACTAACTGTACATTTTTATATAATATTTTTTGTACATTCGGTCTTGACATTTTATACCCAGCAAAGATATAGGTGAGATTCAAAAGCACCAGCTTCTTGGTATCCATACCGCCTGCTTTTGCTTTCAGATTTTTCGGGATAGCTTTCAGATCCTTGGTTATGCCTTCAATGATGTTACTCAAAGGCTCTGCCCCCTGTCCTTATTCTTTTCCCGGCTCCGTTCTCTGTTCTTATTCTGTGATACTGCATCCCTAAAGCGTTTCAGTTTCTCCCTTACGGAAGTCCTGCCCTTTCATTTCTCATTACCATAAACAAATTCCTTGAATGCCTGTGCTACTGCATCGGCATCCCTGCCCTTGAAAAATACCACATATTTCGGCGGGTTCGTTGTCTTGTCTCTCTTGACGGCGAAATCAACATTATATTTACGAGCTACCCGCTCAAAGGATTTGATATTGCCATCCGTCACTTCGATAGACGAAACTCCCGTGCCTTCGCCAACCAGCTTTTTCACAGAAGTTTTACCATGCGTTTTCTGTGCTTTCTGCCTGCGGTGGTTCAGATACATCCACATTGCAGCCTTCAAGACGTTGGCATCCAGTTTAGCGGTCTTAATTACAAGAGCGATTGTTTTCTGCGTTACTTCCTCTTGCATAAGTACCTCCAATCTACATTTCCATGTGCGTATGCTCCGCTAAGGTGGAACATACAGCCGATGTAATAAATACCTCATAACTCTCCTTTCCGCTTCTGGACATCATGTCCAAAAGCAATAAAAAAAGGGCAGCTACAAATCTATCGACTTATAACTGCCCTGACGCTGTAATTCTAATCAACAAAAATGATTTATGAATTCCGCTTCACTTACAACCTTGGTTTTTATTCCGTAAACATCATAAAGAAACTGAGTCTTCTCACGAGTATGCCCATCCTCCGATACAAAATAGCAGGCTTCCGATGCATAGTATGCATGGTTACCATCTCTTACTATATTATCAAGGGTATTTTTATTTTTTTTCAATTTATCATGGAATTTAGGATGTAAATCTAATAGCCCATACCCATTGGTTAAAAGAAGTTCTAAACATACTTCTTTGTGATACATCGAAAACCAATTCTCAGCAATAGATTTCCATTTCTTTTGTAGTTCAAGAACATCATATGACATTGATTCCAAAAAAGGCTCCATATGTAACAATAAAAAATCTAAATAGTCTCGATCTTTCAGACTATTCTGTTGGTTCCTTGCATCTTCTTTGTTTATTTCAAATTGTTCCATATACGCCCTAAACTTTTTGTATTTATCGGCATTCACAAATATTTCATTATATAGTTTTTCAAGAAATTCACTCATAGAAAAAGGATTGTAAATTCCATTACTTCTCTCAAGCATTTCATATAATGGATGATCTTTATTTATTTTACTCATATCAACCCTAAATGAAGCTTCTGGGTTCAAAAAATATTGAAAATTAAATCCTCTTCTGTTTTTTTCTTCCTCTATTTCTTCATCGAAGAAATCCATTATTGGTTTTTTTATCATTACAAATTTATTTAATTCATCACATCTAACAAGGCAAAAAGAATCTGTTATACTCTCAAAAAAGCTAAAATCTGCTTTTACATCTTCTCTGTATTTCTCATCATAATGGTTTGCTCTGTCCTTAATATGACCATGGCTATACGGGAATTTATATTTTTTCCTCAAAAAATAGATTATTCTTTTCATTTCTTCATCCAATTCTTTTTTGTCATTTCTTGGATTAATCATGTTCTTAACTACATTCCAATCAAGATAAATATATTTATCTTGGCATAATTCATCAATTCTCATATTTATCATTACCCCCCCCATATCAGTTCTTTAAACTTTGTATTTCTCCAGCTTATATATATTTGACAATATACACTGAACTATTGCATTCAATCATTATTTCCAATATAAATCATCCTGTTCAACTAAAACAATTTCATCCCCCACACTTATTTCGTAGTAACTATCTGATACGGTAATATACTCTACTTTCGTTTGTAATCCGCTTATCTCCCCCCACATTGCTTCCAAATCAATTTGATTTTCCGACACATATTTATGAATAAAATACATTAGCATATACTCTGAAACCATATGTCTCTCACCAATATGCATTTGATTTCTTTTATCAACAGCTAAGTAATATATTTCTGGCATCGGTAACCCCTTTTTATAGTTCTTATCGTTGCTAAATAGAAAATCAATATTTTCTTGCTTTTGTAGGAACTTTTTATGCTTATCAATCTGCTTCGTGTATATTGAATTAAGTGTCTGAAATATATTCCTGTATATCTTATCTATTTCATCTTTATAATGCTTATCTATCCACTTTGCCTCAATTATTAATACCTTGTTATGAGTAAAATCATAAATCGCATAATCAATATCACTATCTAATTTATTTCCCATCTCATCCTTAAAGGAATATGGAACTGTTTTTGCCACTGCAACGTTCGTCACTCCTAATAGAGCCTTTTCTATTCTCCCCTCAGTTACTGTGGATATTGTCTTTTCTCGATTGGTTATAATAATTTTTTTCAAATAATGACCGTTGATAATGGTAAATTGCCAATCATTGACTAGTATCAATGACGGAATAGTTACCAAACTCTCCTCCACCTCAAATAATGGAAATTCTAACAAATTCATTTTTCCATCATTTATCAAATAATTTACAACATTGACTACCTTGTACTTTGGTAATCCACTAATTTTAACTATATCATCAATGCATGTTTTCTTATCAAAATACATAATGCATTCTTTTCCTATTTCAAAAATATCATCTTCCAAATCCATATCTATTCTGATTGCTATAGATTTCAACATTGCATGATAATAAAAGTAAGCAATAACCTTTGCTAAATAGTTAGGACCATCGAAAACATTACTTCTTACCCTTGCCTCCCACTTATTTAAGTCTTTTTCAATAATTCCAATGCAACAATTATATAGCTCTATGTCTGGATATTTACTCAATTCTTCATACTTTTTTTGTTCCAATACAATTTTATTCCAAAATTTGATATGTAAATCAAATGTTTGTTTTTGTTCTTTTTCTGCATTTTGTCTATCATCTTCCCCGTAAAAATAAAAGTCTTCTTCCCTATAATGATCAGACACTAAAGATGTTGTAAGTTTATAATTATGATTTCCTTCTTGCACTAAACGTGGCTTTGAAAACGGATTTATATCATTTATTTCTCTCGAAAATCTAAAATTCTGATATAGTGGAATCAATTCACTTTCATATGCTTTTAGATATTTCTTAAATCCAGGCGTATTGAACTTCTTAATAAAAATGCTTTTATCATTTTCTCTCGCCTTCGCATATACAAATGATGCCACACACCTTCTTAATAAGTTTGCATTATTTTCTGGTGCTTCGTTTATTGCCCCCAGTTCAACTGCTGCAAGCGGATATAGTAAATAATTATTCACATTATGAGAGTCCAACCATTCTTTCATTTTCAAGTTTGTATCATCATCTATAATTTCATGTAATCTGCCTAGTATCTCATATTCGTTCATCTACTACACCTCACATATTTTTACCAATCTCTACTATTCAATAAATATGGTTACAAACATAGCAAGTATTTTATCTTGACTAAATTGTATATCATCAAGTAACAATGCCTGAAACAAAACATTCTCCAACCTCACCATTCCATACTCCTTTTCCGTAAAGAATTCCATCTTCACATCCTGCATAGCAGCTTCTTTCCTCGCCACCAAACAATGCGTATACAATGCCATAATATACTTGTCCGACATCAGAAAGGCGTATGTTTCGTTCCCCTGATATGTATATCGGCACTTTTCCAGATTTTCTTGCGATATGTCAAAATAACATCTGACCGTTTCCAGATATACATTTCCATTATACTCCGGCTTTAGCTTTTTTGCACACCTTTTGATTGTTGCAAATATATTATTTCTTTCTATTGCTGTCCTAGTTCGCTTGAATATAGGCTTTTTCCCTCGAAGGTTCATATAAACATTATTTAGGATAGTCTTTCCGGCATACTGCCTGAAATCACCTATCCGCAACAAATACGATAACACCTCCAGCAATTTCTCTTTTGATGTTATCTCCTGATACGAATAATCTCCAACTTCAATATGATCCAGTTTCAAAGGGCAACTCCCCTTCGCTATCTCACGCTCCATTACCCTGTTAATATCTCTCATTAATTCCATCTATATATCTCTCCATCCCACTTCTAGACATTGTGTCCAAAAGAAAAAGCAGCTACAAGTATTTCACTCATAACTGCCCTGACGCTGTTTCCCTTTTATTCGATTCCTGCTACTCTTACAAACTCAGCTTTTTTATCGATGAGCTCCTTCTGTTTTTCTTTTGGTAGACACTCAAATATTTCACTGTATCCCATTTCTGCCATTGGTGTTCCTTTTGCCAGAAGAAAAAGCTGCGTGTCAAACCATTCCTCCCACAAGTTCTCAAACATGCTCCGGCTGTCCGTAAAGGTTATTGCATCTTCAAAACCCTGTGGCGGTCTATAATACTGTAATTTAACAAAACCGTATCTTCCCGCATCCACGACAAGTATATTCAACCTCATACAGCTCTGCAAAAGCATCTGCAACCTTTCTGCATTTTTCCCTTTCACTGTCTGTAATGTATATTTCTTTCACAATTAGCCATCCTCCTGTTTCAAAACCACACTACCTGCATCTATATCCTCAATCTCCAGAAATAAACCATTATTGTCTTTACCATTTACATACTTTATGGTGCTCACACGCACCATGTCATTATAAGTTCCCTGCCATTAAAATACAAGGTAGGAAAGGAGTTGCCTGTATGATTAAATATGATCCACTTTGGCAAACGCTTAAGGCTAAGAACATCAGTCAGTACCAGCTCATTAAAGATTACGGCATTGACAAAGCACAGCTTCAGCGACTCCGGCAAAATATGGTGGTAAAGACCATTATTCTGAACAGGCTATGTCAGATACTTGACTGCCGGATTGAAGATATTATGGAATATGTTCCAGATGACAAGTAGAGGTATTGTTTATGATTGATTGACAATGCCTTTTTTGTTGCTCTTTTTTCTTTTGCACCTTTGGACATTGTGTCCAGAAGTGTCCTGCTATTACTTTTATTATCTCCGTAAATATAACGATAATCCTCACAAGAACAATAATACCACCAATCAGACCTCCAACGATACAATTCAGTGCCAGTATTCCCATACTTCCTGCAATACCAAAATTCTTCGGCACAAGGAACATGCACATTTTTCTGGTACCATAGGGACATCCTACCAAAATCCAATAAAGGAAATAATCAAACCAATCTGCTTTATTACAAACCGGATAACAGGTAATCATCCACAGAACAAGAACGCATACCGGAATAATTATTTTAAACAATGCCTTTTTCATGCCAGCCACCTCCGTACATATCGTGCTGCACTTCCTGCTAATAATAATGGTTCATCGTTGAGGGTGCATTATAAAGAGCAGTAACCATATATGCCTTGATATTGGTTATTTTCGTATTTGTATCATGCATACAGCCAATCACATACTCCAGATGTCCACTGTTCAGCTTCAGGAATTTAGATTTTACAAACTCATAAGGATAATCCTCTCCTGCAATCCGGATTGTTGTACGCTTTACGCATACAACCTCACAGATAACCTCAAAAAGCTCCTCATACAAAGCCTTGTTCTGCCAGTCATCATACTTCATGTGATGCTCATATTCGACGTTATCCTTAATCAGTTCTATGTATGCATTTACATCATCCATCAAATCAATCCTTTTTTCTGACTCACTCTCATTACTAGATTGATTGATAGGATTGGTATAACTTATATCAGTATAACTCTGGTTGTTATAGTTAGTATTGTTATAATTAGGGACAAAATCGTTTACCTCTTGAGGTTCAGTTTCTTTACTTTCAGAAGTCAAATTTTTTTCCCTCTTGAGGTCAGATTCCTTTACCTCTTGAAGTTCAATTTTTTACTTCCAGAAGTTAAATTCTTTTGCTTCTTGAAGTTAAAATCTTTTACTTCTGTAGAAATATCAGAGTTTGAAGGCTCTTTTTCTTTTTTTCATCCGGAACGGAAGCTCACATAAATGATGTCCAGTTTGCCAAGACCTCTCCGTTTCTTCTCAATCAATCCGATGCCATTGTCAGAATCTAGCTCACGCATAATTTTTGTGCAAGTGGGTTTGGAGCATCCATTTTACTCTTTACCACATCATCTGCTCTAACCTTAATGTACCCGTCATGTTCAGCAGCTTACATCATCAAATCCAAACCTAATCATAAGATAAATATTTTTTACTTAGTCTGCAATACGCAAGCATTCTTTTTCTCATACTATAATAATGTTCATCGCGAGGCTCAATCTTAGGTCTGTTTCCACGCACTATCTCATCAACTGGCATCTGAAACAAATTACTCAATGCATATAAATTGTCAATCGACGGCACATTAGCACCGTTCATCCAGCGGTATATGCTCTGCAGACATCCGAGCCCAAGATACTTTTTCACATCTTTTACAGTCAATCCCTGATTTTGCATTATTCTTCTTATATTATTGCCGGTTTCAATATTATCAATTACAGGTACCATATCACATCTTCCTTTCCTAAATACTTTTTTCGCATTGTTTTTATAAATACTATTATAAATATACTATAAACAATAGTCAAGTATTTGTCATTGGACTTGTAATTCAATAACTTATATAGTTCATCCATAAAATGTCCCGTCCTTACCCTGAACTTTTTATCATTTTCCAACTCAGCTTCTGTCCTTAATTTATCTCCCAATATGCCGTATTTTTCTGTAAATTCTTCAAATGCCTTGTCATACTCATCATAATATGGATTTATTCTTTTACATGTCTCTTCGTTAGATTCTCTCCATAAAAAAATCATATTATCCAATATCTTATCCCACTCATCATGGCATGTATCATTAACTAAAATTCCCTCTTCATTCGTATAATTTTCCCCAAGATATGATGGCGAACCATTTCTGTTATCCTTTAAATCCTGTAGCATATCAGGAACCAACCGTTGCAGATAACCATCCATATTCCAGACGTCACACTCCGCATAACCTCTGACTATACGCTGACAACTCCATTTTATACATCTTTTTAAATACTTTAATATTTCCTGCATTTTAAATTTTTTACCCAAAGCACACCGGCGAAATTCTTCTTTATCCCAGACATTATTTACATAATATTTTTTATTACTTATTTTACACCTCCAATCTAATTACCATTAATATATTTTTCAAATTTATGCACAATTGTTATTTTCCATAAATTTAATTTTAACGCAAAAATATCCCCGTCAACGACGAGGATATCTTCAATACTGGTATGTAACACTTTGCTTAGAATAAGAAAATTATCTATACTTGGAAGTGACCGCCCTGAAATCCATTTATATATGACTTGAGGATTTTCAAATCCCATAAATTTCTGAATATCTTTCACGGTATATCCATTTTTCTTTAACAATTCCCTGATTCTTTCACCAGTTGCTTTTTGTTGAATAGATAAATAAACAGGCTGCATTTCTGTTCCTCCTTAATCTATCCCGAATTATTTTAATTTTAACATCCCACGGCTAAATTTTCCATAATTGTTTCATATATATTCTTGCAAAAATCCTGATACCCATTTCCAAACCTCCATTTCTTTAACACATTACATATTTTATATTATGATATGTAATATGTCATTGAACTGGTGGTTTAAAACAAACATTTCTAATTATGTTTCTTATATATTTTTAAGCAAACTTTTTAAATTATATAAATGCCGGCTTGACTTAGCAAAAAGCCATAAAGCATCTATAACCTCCTCAGACAAATTGCTCTTTTCATTATCCCACCTCTGTCCTGCTGCAAAACTCTCACCAATTCTATAGCCTATAAAAGCAGCTACATCATTTAATGAATTTGCAAGCATTCCAAAAAATGAATTTGGCATATTTTTTATTGGTACATTTTTTAAAATATCAATTATTAACTCTAACTTCCAATCATATGCATAAAACGCTCCATTAGGTTTAGCCATTTCATCAAGTGCAAGCATTGCAGAATGTATAAATGTAAAAAAATAATTATATACATATCCAAATTCTTGCGGAAGTTCTGCAATAAAATTAATTTTATTATCCCTGACACCGTCTACATTTCCAATAAAATTATTTATTACATTTTCATCCTGATATTGATTAAAATACATTACATTTGAATTAACCAACGAAATATAATTTTCATATTCTACATTATAGTCTTTTGAAAACTCATAAAGTTCCAGAAAGAATTTGCTAATATCAGAAACCTCAAAAATTACAATCCCATTCTGTTCAACATATGGATCTTGTTTAGGATTATCTGTATAAAGCAGCTGAACAATAGGGAAGTCGTATTCTCCACTTGTATTTGTATAAACATTATTAGCCCAATCGACTGCTGTAATAACATTCAAATCTCCCAATGCATATCCAATCATAATAACAAGTGACTCTTTCATCAAAAATGGTAATCGTGCCTGTCTGTAATCATTAGGTCTAAACATATATGCATAATCTTCGTTTGTTATAACAATACTATCCGGTATATTACATACTCCATGAATGTGATAAATAGGAATCATATTTGAAATTTTGGTAAAACAACCATCTGGTGAAATAGATATACAATCACCGCCCAAAATATTTTCTAAAACTGTATCATAGTTAGTAGTGGTAATCCAGGATGCTGGAATATTTCTGAAGTATTTTTCATAATCCTCTTTGACACTCTCTTCTGGATAAACATTTGTTTTTTCACTAATTATGCACTTCATTTTTCTAACAGCTTCTTGATATGTAATATTATTTTCAATACTATATTCCTTACATATTTTTGTTGCAATTTCAGGATAAGAATTTTTATTTTTTAATATATTTTCATTAATTTTCATCTCTTCGCAACATACTTTTAATAATTCAGCCCATGTATACGCTTCATAATAGGTATTATTTTCCAGTATTGCTTTTGTAAAACCCGAGCCAACAAAAAAACCTAAATTTCCCAACCTTGACGCATTACAAATTGCTTTAAATACATCTTCTTTCGTCTTTATCTCTTTCATACGCTCTTCTCCTTAATAACTTTACATACATTTATACTCATCCCCCACATTTTCCCTCCTTTCCCATGAAATTCCTTTATCTATATATACCACCCACAACGTAAAAAAAATGTCGAATCCTGCGATTCGACATTTTTTTCCAAAAATTTCCAATAGATTAAAATTCACACAAACAAACTCATTAAATTGGCAGGAACAAGTGCATTTGAGTATGTACCTGCAAGTACAGGTTCACTGTAACCTCTCAAAATGAAAGATATTTTTTCAAAATAACAAAAACCTCTTTAGGCGACAGAGCACTGACCAGCATAAGTTCTCCTAATTAATATCAATATCAGCTAAAGCGTCTATCAATTTTACATTATCTTTATGTGATTTTATGGCAATTCTGTAATACCCGTCTGTGAGATTCTTATAATTGCTGCAGTCTCTTATAAGTATTCCTCTTTTTAAAAGTTCTTCTTTAAGACCTTTTTTGTGCATAAAAAATATATAATTTGCGTCACTCTCCCAGTACTTAATATTCATTCTTTGAAAATTAGTACAGATAAATTCTCTCTCTTTACTTATTAAACTTACTGTGTCTGCAGCAAATTTATCCTCATCAAGAGCAGCTATTCCTGCATTTTGTGCCAGAACAGAAACATTCCACGGCTGCCCGGCATCATACATTTTGCCAATAAGCTCTTTATCATATGTAATGCCATATCCAAGCCTGATGCCCGGTATTGCATACATTTTGGTAAATGCCTTCAGAACAAACAAACCTCTGTATCTTAATATACTTTTAACGTATGAAAGTTCATCTTCCTTCCCTGTAAAATCAAGAAAACATTCATCCAGAAAAATACGCACTCCGTTCCTGTCACATTCCTTTATAATTCTTTCAAGCAAACGGTCATTTATAAGTATCCCTGTAGGATTATTAGGATTACATAAAAAAATCATATCAGGTTTATACTCAAACATTTTCATAAAATCATCTTCTATTTCAAATGTGTTGTGATTTATCTGATAATATTCAACTTTTGCCCCGACACATTCAAGTGCGGCTTCATATTCTGCAAAACATGGAGCTGCAACAACCGCATTTTTCGGTTTTATGGCAAATACATATCTGTACAGCACATCAGAAGCTCCGTTTCCGCATATAATGAAGCTACTGTCAACTCCATATCTTCTGCCAATCTTTTCTCTTAAATCATCGCAAAACATCTGCGGATAATTTTCACACATTTCAAGCGAATTAACAACCGCTTCACGCACGCTTTCCGGAATTCCCATAGGATTAATATTAGCTGAAAAATCTGTCACATTTTCATATTTATAAATATCTCCGCCATGTATGTTTTTCATGAACATTTCCATTCCTTAACAGATTTTTCAAGGCGTTTAAGTCCATCTTCAAGCATTTTTTGTGGGCATGCAATATTAAATCTTAAAAATCCACCGTTGCTTCTGTAAGCAGAGCCGCTGCTTACATACAGCCCGCTGCGTTCACATATAAAGTCTTTTAATTCATCAGAATCACTTGCAATATCTGTGCAATCAAGCCACATAAGATATGTAGCGTCTGACTCCACGGGCTTTATCTGCGGAATTCTTTCTTTTATAAATTTTTCTGCAAACTGCCTGTTTTCCCACAGATATTCTCTAAGATCGTCAAGCCACTCTCCACCTTCACTATATGCCGCAGCCGCCGCATCAGCCGCAAAAACATTAGTCTCTGCCAAATTGTCTGTCTCAAGTCCTGTAATAACACGATGTCTGATATTTTCATCAGCCACGATAACTGCCGCTGTCTGGATTCCGGCAATATTAAATGTCTTTGTCGGTGCAACACATGTAATACAATTATCTCTGCACACATCTGATACAGATGCAAACGGGATATAGCTGATACCTGGTTTTGTTATATCGCAATGAATCTCATCAGACACAACAAGCACATGATATTTTTTGCAAAGTTTTCCTATTTTATCTAAAATATCTCTATCCCATATATTTCCTGTAGGATTATGCGGATTACATAATATCATCATAGATGTCTGTGGATTTGCGAGCTTTTCTTCCAAATCCGCAAAATCTATGCTGTATTTTCCATCATTATATACGAGCCTGCTTTCAAGCACATTTCTTCCATTATCCAATATCGAATCAAAAAACATATTATAAACAGGTGTCATAACAACAACATTTTCTGCCGGTGTAGTCATTTTGCGGATAATGCTTGATATAGCCGGGATTACGCCGGTTGTAAATATAAGCCATTCCTTATTAATAGAAAAATTATATCTGTCTTTCCACCATTTCTGATATGCACAATACCACTCGTCCGGTATGTCAGTATATCCAAAAATCCCATTTTCTGCTCTTTTGATTATCGAATCAGTTACCGCCTGCGGTGTACGAAAATCCATATCCGCTATCCACATGGCAAGACCACCTTCTTTAACCCTGTCCCACTTTATTGAATGGGTACCTGTTCTGTCTGTAATCTCATCAAAAAATTTTCTGTTTTTCATACCCGACATTCCTTTCACATATTTATTTTCTAGCAAAACTGATTAATCATCAATTTTCTTAATATCAATAAGCTGCGTTACCATAAATGCATGCAGCTGCGTCTCAAAATCATGTAATAAAATCCATGCTATTTATTTTAATATTTCATCCTCTATTTTACAATAGCTTAACAGGGTAATTACTGCGATGTTTATTAAGATATATAAAATATAAAAATGTTGTTAAATTTTTATCATTTTCGTCAAAAATTACACAAATTGTGTTGATTTTACAGGTCGATTATGTATAATATAAGAAGATAAAACCGCCTTTAAAGACGGTTATCGCACAATAAGTAAAGAAACGAGGTTAAATGTAAGATGGCAGAAATCGATTTAAGCAAGTATGGTATCACAGGTACAACTGAGATAATTCATAACCCTTCTTATGAATTATTATTCGAGGAAGAGACATCTTCTAAGAACGAAGGTTATGAAGTTGGTAAGGAAAGCGAACTTGGTGCTGTTGATGTTATGACAGGTATCTACACAGGACGTTCTCCTAAAGATAAGTATATCGTAGTTGACGAAAACTCAAAGGACACTGTATGGTGGACAAGCGATGAGTACAAGAACGATAACCACCCAATGCCAGAAGATGTATGGGCTAAGGTTAAGGACATCGCTAAGAAAGAGCTTTGCAACAAGAGACTTTTCGTTGTTGATGCATTCTGTGGTGCTAACAAAGACACAAGAATGGCAGTTCGTTTCATCGTTGAAGTTGCTTGGCAGGCACATTTCGTAACAAATATGTTCATCAAGCCAACAGAAGAAGAACTCAAGAACTTTGAGCCAGATTTCGTTGTATACAACGCTTCTAAGGCAAAAGTTGAAAATTATGCAGAGTTAGGTCTTAACTCAGAGACTTGCGTTGCATTCAATATTACAAGCCGCGAACAGGTTATTATCAATACATGGTACGGCGGTGAGATGAAGAAGGGTATGTTCTCTATGATGAACTACTATCTCCCATTAAAGGGTATTGCTTCAATGCACTGCTCAGCTAACACAGATTTAGATGGCAAGAACACAGCTATCTTCTTTGGTCTTTCAGGTACAGGTAAGACAACACTTTCTACAGATCCTAAGCGTCTCCTCATCGGTGATGATGAACACGGCTGGGATGATAACGGCGTATTCAACTTTGAAGGTGGATGCTACGCTAAGGTTATCAATCTTGATAAGGATTCAGAACCTGATATCTACAATGCAATCAAGCGTAACGCTCTTCTTGAGAATGTAACACTTGATGCTAATGGTAAGATTGATTTTGCTGATAAGAGCGTTACAGAAAACACTCGTGTATCTTATCCAATTAACCACATTAAGAATATTGTACGTCCTATTTCTTCAGCACCAGCTGCAAAGAATGTAATCTTCCTTTCAGCAGATGCTTTCGGCGTACTTCCTCCAGTATCTGTTCTTACACCAGAGCAGACACAGTACTACTTCCTTTCAGGTTTCACAGCTAAGCTTGCTGGTACAGAGCGTGGTATTACAGAACCTACTCCTACATTCTCAGCTTGCTTCGGTCAGGCTTTCCTTGAGCTTCACCCAACAAAGTATGCTGAAGAACTTGTTAAGAAGATGAAGATGAGCGGTGCTAAGGCTTACCTCGTTAACACAGGTTGGAACGGCACAGGCAAGAGAATCTCAATCAAGGATACTCGTGGTATTATCGATGCAATCCTTAACGGAGATATCCTCAATGCTCCTACAAAGAAGATTCCATTCTTCAACTTTGAAGTACCTACAGAACTTACAGGTGTTGCAACAGAGATTCTTGATCCTCGTGACACATATGCTGATGCTTCTGAATGGGAAGTTAAAGCTAAAGACTTAGCTGGCAGATTCATTAAGAACTTCGCTAAATACGAAGGAAATGAAGCTGGTAAAGCACTTGTTTCAGCAGGTCCACAGTTATAATTATAAACAATGAGTATATGGCTTCATGCCGATATGTCATGTGTTTTTAGATTACTTTAAAAGCACCGCTTCCGGGCAATCCGGAAGCGGTGCTTTTGTAAGCTTCTGCCTATGAAGAATATACTCTTTACAAGTTTCGTAAATTCAATAATTATCAACCAAGAAAATCATATTTTGAGCTGTTGAATGAAGACATAATATCTGCTGTAGAACTATATGTACTGCTCACACTCTGTAAATTAGCTTCAGCATTACTCTCAATCCTGTCTGTAACAAACGAAAGCTTTTTCATAAATTCAGAATCACTTCCAAATATTTTTTCAAGCGAATCAACGTCTGCCTTTTTAAGCTTATCAGAATCAACCTCAAGAGTTCCGTCACTGTTATAAGTTATTCCGACTTTTTCAAGTGATTCCTTAATACTCTTTGGAAGTCCCTTTAATGCTTTCTTATAGAATTCGTCAAGGCTTGAGGACGTTTTTGACATAACTTCAACAAGCGAATTATATTTATCTATAAGTTCCTGTGCTGCTGCTGTAACCTTTGAAGTATCTTTGCTTTCTCTTGCATCTTTAAATACTGTACTCTTTTCACCTGCAAGCTTATCAATAGCATTCTGCAAATCCTCTGATGATTTATCAGTATTTTCATATCCTGTTTTGGAAACTTTTGCTTTCAGCATCTGTGTCGCTGCTGATGTGCTGCCATTTATGCTGTTAAGCATCGAATCTGCTGAACTATCATTATTAATATAATCAAGCAATGTTGAATTATTAATTGGAAGTCCCGCTTTTCTTGCTGTCTCATTTAACATCTGTGTAGTAACTCTCATATTTCTCTCCTTTCCGCTTTATGTTGTATATTTTTTATCAAATGCACATATATATTTTATCGGTCATTTTTTTATATAAATAACCCCGGCAAAAGACTCTTTGTGACTTTTACCGGGGTTTTATAAAGGAGGCCTTTGCCTATGAAAAGCAGTTTAAAATCAACCCTTTACACCACCAAGCGTAACACCTCTTACAATAAATTTTGAAAGACACAGATAAACTATAATAACCGGAAGAATTGCAAATCCAAGCATCATATAAACCTTACCCATATCAAACTTCAAAAAGTCAGCACTTCTAAGCTGTGCAATAAGTATTGGAAGTGTTTTTTTGCTATCCTTATTAAGAAGAAGCGAAGGAATAAAATAGTTATTCCATGAAGCAACGAAAGTGAATATCGCCTGTACTGCAATTGCCGGCTTCATAAGTGGAAGCACTATCTGATTAAATATTCTGAATTCATGTGCACCATCAATTCTTGCAGCTTCAACAAGTTCAATCGGAAGTACACTGTCCATATACTGCTTAATAAAGAAAAATACTACCGGTGAAGCTATTGAAGGAACAACAAGCGGTATGAATGAATTCATCAGATGCATATCACTCATCTGCTTGATAAATCCAAGTGCTGATACCTGTGTAGGCACCATCATTATAATCATAATAAATGTAAATGCCAGTTTCTTAAATCTGAAATTATAAGCATGTATTGCATACGCTGTAAGTGCCGAAAAATATACTGAAAGAATTGCTGTTCCACTGGCTACAAGAAGGCTGTTTGCCATGCCGCTTAATACCGGAAGCTGCTTATCTGTCAGAAGATTTTTCATGTTAACCAGAAATGATTTTCCCGGAATAAGTGAAAAACCTTTCTGTATATCCGGATGAGATCTTGTAGTATTTATAAGCAATACATAAAATGAAAACAGGCATAAAATTGATAACAGAATTAATACAATATAGCACAAAGTTCTTTGTATATATAATGCAATTTTATCGCTTTTATCCGCTTTTTTCTTATTTGTTTCTGTACTCATAATCTACGCCTCCCTTCACTTTTTTGCTTTCTTCGATGTTTTTGCACCCGTATCCACCATATCTTTTGTTACATATTTGAATACGAAAATACTAAGCACTGCTGTTATTATAAATAATATAACTGAAAGAGCACCAGCCATACCATAATTCTTACTATACAAATGCTTATTCAGATACATGATGGCAGTCATGCTTGTTCTGTCCGGATTACCATTACCATTAGTAAGAATCTGAGGAACATCAAACATCTGGATACCACCGATAAGTGAAGTTACAAGTGTATAAGCCATGATAGGTTTTATAATTGGAAGTGTAATCTTTCTGAATATCTGGAATGAACTCGCTCCATCAATTCTTGCCGCTTCCATAATTCCTGTATCGATTCCCATAATGCCTGCCATCAGGACAATTGTTGTATTACCGAACCACATGAGGAAATTCATAAGTGCGATAAGTCCTCTGGCTCCGGCGACCTCCGCCAGAAACCTGTATGTAGGAAGTCCCATTGAATTAAGAAGATTATTAATAGGACCTACATCTGAGAATATTGTATAAAATAACATTGAAAATGCAGATGCCATAATCAGGTTCGGCATATATATAACTGTCTTGAAAAAACCTGAACATTTTAATCTTAATCTTAAATCCGTAAACCATGATGCAAGTAATAATGAGAAAAACATCTGTGGAATAAATCCCATCATCCATATAATAAATGTATTCTTTAAATACATTGGAAGTTCGCTGTTAAATAATATTTCTTTATAATTTTTAAATCCAACAAATGTAGGTCCTACCTGCATAAGACCAACTCTGTAATTTTCAAAAAAACTGTTATAGAAAGTGGAAAGCAACGGAATTAACTGAAAAATAATATATACCAAAAAGAATGGTATCAAAAAAATATATCCCCACTTTGCATAACTCACACATTTTGATTTTTTTCTTTTCATGCCGCCCTCCATTTCCAGCGACAGGAAAGCACGCCTTGAAACCGATTCAGATTAAATACCAATTATTGATTCCCCGACGTGCTTCCATCACTTAATTACATATATTTATTAGTGTGACAAGTTTGGATATTTCTCAATAGCTGCTTTGTAGAAGTTATCAAGTGCTTTATCCTTAGTTACATTTCCATCGAAGTAATCCTTCATAGCTTTCTGGAATTCTTCGTTAAGACCCTGGTCATAAGCTGAAATATTCTTCATGTTAATCTTAGGTGCAGCCTGTGCAAACAGTTTAATATGATTCTGTCCGCCAAGGAATGCTGACTTGAAATCACTTGAAGCAAGTTCATTCATACCTGAAATTGTGTTTGTGTAATCCTGTGTATCTTTTGTTATCTGAACTTCTGTACTCTTATCACATGTAAGTGTCTTCATAATCTCTTTAATGAGGTTTGGATTATCTGTTCCTGATGCTGCACAGATCCATGTACCACCCCAGTAATAACTCTGTGGTCCCTGGCATACTGCATAATCACCATAGATACCATTACCAACTTCTTCCTTACCGCCTTCCTTTACAGGAGTTGCAAGTGAGTTACCAAGAAGTGTGAAGTTAATGCCCCATGTTGAATAGAAGAAACCAAATACCTTACCTTTAGGACCCTGGTCTGCTGCCCATACATTATCCCAGAGAGATGACTTGTTATTATATCCTTTCTCTGTAAAAAGCTTTGTCTGGTCAACCCACTTCATAATATTGTCATCAATTACAATCTTGTTATTTGAATCAACCCAAGGTGCTGATACGTTGTTAGAAAATACCCTGTATGCATCATCATAACCTGAAAGCATCTTATAACCTTTGGCAGCTGCCTTTTCAGCAACAGAATTAAACTTATCCCATGATGAAAGTGCTTCCTGAACCTTATCCGGATTATCAGTTCCTAATACATCCTTTGCAATAGAACGTCTGTAAGCGAAAAGTCCAGGTGTTGCCTGCCATGTTGTACCTTTCTGGACACCCTTTGAATCAGTTACGATATCCTTTGTATACTGATACTGGTCAGCAAGGTCATCTTTTGTAAGACCAATATCATTTACAACATCAAGTGTATAATCACTGTCTACATATTTTAATGCGTAATCGGCTTCTACAAGGAAAATATCAACCTTTTCATCTGCCGGTGCATCTTTCTGCTTTAACAGTGCTGCATCAAGTGCATTCTGATAAGCATTATTCTCATTTGGTGTAACAACGAAATTAACCTTTACATCTGAAGGTAATTTTCCTGATTTTTTAAAGTATTCAAATCTTTCCTGAAATTCCTGATTCCAGCAATAAATATTAAGAACCTTTCCCTGTGCTGCTTCACTTGTATCTACCTTTGCAGCTGGCTTTCCACCGGAATTACCGCATCCGGCAAGCGTTGTCATTACCATTGCTGTTGCAAGAAACAGACTTGTTAATTTTCTTTTCATCATAATCAAACCTCCTCTAAAACTTAACCAATACATAACCCTTTGTTTCTTTGCCTGTTGCATCACATCTGTTTACTTTTGTCTGATGTCTTTTACTGTCTCTCCTTCCAGTAATCTGCCATCAACGACAACTCTTTTAACCAATGCAGTCTTGGGATTCTCAACACATGCTATAAGCTCTCTCGCAGCAAGCATTCCTATCTTTCTTGATTGCTGTTCTACTGTCGTAAGCTTTGGATTCAATATCTGTGAAAGCTTAATGCCGTCATAACCTACCATTGAAATATCATCCGGCACTTTTAAGCCTCTGCTTTTTATAGCATTAAACCCTCCCGAATAAGATAAATCATCAGGATAAAAAATACATGTCGGTGCATCCGTCATATTAAGAAGTTCATTTGTAAGCTTCTCTGCTTTAACCGCATTCAAATATTCAGATGACTTAACATATTCATCCGGAACATCTACATCCAGTTCTTCAAGTGTCATATAAAATGATGCAAGTCTTTCTTTTGTTACTTCTGAATTACTCTCACCATGTATATAAGCAATCTTACGATGTCCCATCTTATATACATACTGTACAAGTTCTCTCATCCCCTTTACATTATCTGAGCTGACGGAAGTACAGTTGTTAAATATGTAATCAATAGTCACTGAGGGAATAGCACCATTGACAACTTCCTGTACTTCAGGTTCTTCAAAATCCGCGCAGGCAATAACAACACCGTCAAGATTGCGATATTTGCAATGTTCATAGTATGTCATCTTTCTGTTATGGGTATTGATAAATGTAATATCATATCCACGACTTTCGGATTCGACCTTAACACCCTCCAGCACCGCTGAAAAATATTCATGTGTCAGACCACTGTGTGCTCTATCGTTCATTAACACGCCAATGTTATATGAACGGTTAGTTTTCAATGCTCTGGCTGCTGAGTTAGGATAATAACCCATATCACTTGCAGTCTGACGTATCTTCTTTCTGGTCTCTTCACTGATGTCACTATGATTATTAAGTGCCTTGCTTACTGTCGCAACTGACACGCTGCATTTTTCTGCAATATCTCTCATAGAAACCATCGTATCTTACCCCTTTACCTGTGCTTGTTGTTATTACTTAATCGTTTTCGTAAGTTCACTATAGCACGACATCTATTTTAATGCAACTGTTTTTTATTTTTTTATAGTTATGACAAATTTTGTATATACATTTTTGTGCAATATGACTATTTTTCTGTTTTTTATCATTAAACATTGCTTTTTCATTTTCATTAAAATATACTCAAATCAGATAAATATATTCTTAATTTTTTAATTAGGACAATCATATTATATAATATACAGGTTTTATCTTAATTTCTCCTGTGTTTTACTGATTTTTGTTCCTTAATCGTTTTCGTAATATCTAATACAGCTTGCATATGAATAAAATATGCAGAAACGAGGTTTATATGAATTTGGGATATTTTGATGATGATAATAAAGAATATGTTATAACAACTCCCAGAACTCCTCTTCCATGGATTAATTACCTTGGATGTGAAAGTTTTTTCAGACTTATAAGCAACACAGGCGGCGGATATGCATTTTATAAAGACGCAAAGCTTTTAAGGCTTACAAGATACCGCTATAACAATGCTCCGCTTGATTCTAACGGTCACTATTTTTATATTAACGATAACGGATGCATCTGGAATCCGGGATGGCAGCCTGTACAGACTGAACTTGACAGCTACGAATGTCGTCATGGTCTTGGATATACAACATACAAAGGCAGCAAAAATGGCATTGAAGCACATGTTACATCATTTGTTCCAATTGGAGCAAACTGTGAGCTTACACGTTTAAGTCTTAATAATACTTCCGATAAATCTAAGACATTTTCAGTTTATTCATATATTGAATTCTGTCTCTGGAATGCCGTTGATGATATGAACAATTTCCAGCGTACATACAGCACCGGAGAAGTTGAGATTGAACCTTACAAAGCAAATTCATGTATTTATCATAAGACCGAGTACCGCGAACGCCGCAATCACTACGCTTTATGTGCAATGAATTCATCTTGTGACGGTTTTGATACTGACCGTGACAGTTTCCTTGGAACGTATGGAAGCCCTCAGATGCCTGATGCAGTCGCTGCAAAAACATCACATAATTCAAAAGCAAGCGGATGGAACCCTGTTGCATCTTTCAGAAAAGACATAACACTTAAACCTAATGAAAAATGTCATTTTATTTACATGTTAGGTTATATAGAAAATCCTGATGATGAAAAATGGGAAGCACCTCAAAAAATAAACAAACAACGTGCTAAAGCAATGATTGACACATATATGACTGATGAAGCTTTTGATAATGCATTTAACCGGTTGAAAGAACACTGGAACAATCTTCTTTCAAAATATACGCTTGAAACTTCCGATGACAAATTATGCCGTATGGTTAACATCTGGAACCAGTATCAGTGCATGGTTACATTCAATATGTCACGTTCCGCTTCATATTATGAGTCAGGAACAGGCCGCGGCATGGGATTTCGTGATTCATGCCAGGATCTGCTCGGATTTGTGCATCTTATTCCTGATGCTGCAAGGCAGCGTATTCTTGATATTGCCTCAACACAATTTGAAAACGGAAGTGCATATCACCAATACCAGCCGCTCACAAAACAGGGCAATTCCGATATCGGAAGCGGATTCAATGACGACCCGCTCTGGCTCATAGCCGGAACTGCCGCATACCTCAAAGAAACAGGTGACTATTCTATACTCGACGAAATGACGCCTTTTGACTGTAACAAAGAAAATACAGCACCTTTAATGGAACATCTGCGTCGTTCATTTAATTTCACAACGACACATCTTGGTCCTCACAACCTGCCGCTTATCGGGCGTGCCGACTGGAACGACTGTCTGAACCTCAACTGTTTTTCAACTGTTCCGGGCGAATCATTCCAAACTACCGGACCATCAGAAGGACCTGTAGCAGAATCAGTATTTATAGCCGGAATGTATGTTAAATATGGAAGGGATTACGAAGCAATATGCAGACATCTCGGTCTTGATGACGAAGCCGATGCTGTATGCAATCATGTAAATGACATGATTAAAACTGTTACCGAATCAGGCTGGGACGGAGAATGGTTTTTACGTGCATATGATGCCGCAGGAGAAAAAGTTGGCTCCCATGAATGTAAAGAAGGTCAGATTTTCATTGAACCACAAGGTTTCTGTGTTATGGCAGGAATAGGAACCGATAATGGTCTTGCAGTCAGAGCACTCCGTTCAGTCGAAGAAAAACTTGACACAAAATATGGCATTGTTCTTTTACAGCCTGCTTATACATCTTATCATCCTGAGCTTGGTGAAATAACTTCTTATCCGGAAGGTTACAAAGAAAATGCAGGAATTTTCTGTCACAACAACCCCTGGATTTCAATTGCGGAAACTGTTGTCGGACATGGCAACCGTGCTTTTGATGTATACAAGAAAATCTGCCCGGCATATCTCCAGGATGTAAGTGATCTTCACAAGACTGAAAGTTATGTATACTCACAGATGATAGCCGGCATTGATGCTGCTCATTTCGGAGAAGCAAAAAACAGCTGGCTCACAGGGACAGCAGCATGGACATTCACCAACATTTCACAGTACATTCTTGGAATACGGCCTGAATTTGACGGTCTGTGCATAGACCCATGCATACCGGATTACATGAAAGAATTCAGCGTAAAGAGGACCTTCCGTGGTGCCGAATATAATATCCACATTGACAACTCTTCCGGTTCACAGAAAGGCCTGAAATCACTTATCGTCAACGGAAAATCTGTTGAAGGAAATATTATTCCATATGATGAAAATATCAAAAAATATGATGTAACAGCTGTTTTATAAAAAAAACTTATACAATACAGAAAGAATCGAGGATACAATATGAATTTTCCAAAAGATTTTATATGGGGCACTGCAACAAGTGCCTATCAGATTGAGGGTGCATATAACCGCGACGGCAAAGGTGTTTCTATATGGGACACCTTCTGCCACACACCCGGAAAAATCAATGATAACGAAACCGGTGACATCGCCTGTGACCATTATGACAAATATGAGGATGACATTAAACTTATGGCTGAACTTGGCATAAGTGCATACAGATTTTCAATATCATGGACAAGGATTTTTCCTGAAGGCGATGACGAAATTCCTAATGCGAAAGGGTTGCAATTCTACGACAATCTAGTAAACTGCTGCCTTAAAAATGGCATAACACCACATATAACACTTTTTCACTGGGATTTGCCACAGACTCTTGAAGATGACGGAGGATGGCTTTCAGAACGCACAATAAATGCTTTTGTAAAATATGCCGAATTGATTTGTGAACATTTTTCAGATCGTGTTGAATACTTTTCCACTATTAATGAGCCACAGATAATAACACGCATGGGATATTCAACAGGCCTGCATGCTCCCGGGCTTACTCTCCCGGACGACACAGTTCTTGAAATTCTTCATTCAATTGCAAAAGCACATGCAGCTGCCGTCCGTGCCATGAGAAAATGTGCAAAAAGAAAAATAAAAATCGGTTTTTCAAGCACAGGCAATCTGTGCTATCCTTCGACCGGTTCCAAAGAAGATATTGAAATGGCTAAAAAGCTCACTTTTTCAACCAATAAAGAAGACTTCCTGTTCTGCCACCAGATTTTTTGTGACGCAGTAATACTAGGAAAAACATGTGAATACAACCGTTCATGGGATGATGTTGAAGCACTCAACCCACCACTTGATTTTCTTGGGCTCAACATATATAACGGACACGAAGTCAACTCTGATGGAATTGTAAAGCACGGAATTGGATTTGCAAGAACTGCATTGAAATGGCCTGTAACACCGGAAGTTCTTTGCTGGGGACCTGTTTTCATGTACGAACGTTACAAACTTCCAATTATAATAACCGAAAACGGATTTTCCTGCAACGACCACATTTTCCTTGACGGCAAAGTACATGATGCCGACAGAATTGATTATCTAACAAGATATATTAATGAACTTTCAAAAGCCATTGATGCCGGAACCGATGTAATCGGATATTTCCATTGGTCATTTACTGACAATTTTGAATGGCACAGTGGATACAATGAACGATTTGGGCTTGTATACATTGATTATGCAACAGGCAGACGTATTCCAAAAGATTCATTTCGCTGGTACAGTCAGCTTATCCGACGATAATCTGTGATTATACCGGCAAGTTCTTCAGGTGTGATGTTTTTACCGTTTTTCTGCCACTGTAAAAAAACGTTGACCATTGCACCTGAATAAAAATATAATTCATATGTTTTTTTCTTCAGAAAATCCGCATCATCGCTTGTACTATAATTATCTTTATATTCCTTTTCCATAATAATATTGGCAGCATCAATAATAAATGAATACATCCCTGCATCTGCAAGAGTTACAAAAAATTCACCATACCTGTCAAAAAATTTAATTAAAAAAAGTATATGCACATAATCCATTATATTATTTTTTTCTTTTAAATTATTTTTTTCTTCCTCAAGATATAGCGATGTTATTTCCTCTATATAATCTTTAACCAGTTCATCTTTCGTTTCATAATAATTGTAATATGTCATCCTTGACACTCCGGCTTTTTTAACTATATCAGAAACTGATATCTTGTCATATGCTTTCTGCTGCATAATATTTACAAGTGCGTCTCCCATACACATTCTCGTAAAGCGATTTCTTTGGGTCTTTTTCTTTTCTCCGACAATCTTACGCAAATTTCCACCTCCGCATGATTAAATAACATTAATTTAACAGTTAAATCAATACTCTTATTTACATATTCCCTTTATTTGTAAATTGTATCACATCACGTTATATAATACAATATAATATAGTTTTAAAAACCACATCTTATTTTTATGCCGTAAAAAATATGTTAATACACAAAAATGGCAGAACGGAGATTTTTTATGAAATATGCAATTGTTACTGATTCAAGCTGTGATTTAAAATCACTGCCTTCTTCACATAATAACACAATTTACCTTCAGGCTCCACTCTCTTTGAGAATCGGAAACAGGGAATTTATTGATGATGAAAATCTTGATATAGAAAATTTTATGAACGAAATGCAGGAAAGCACAGAAGCAACAGGAAGTGCAGCACCAAGCCCACAAAGCTGGATTGATGCATTTGAACAGGCTGATATTATATTTGCAATAACAATTTCTTCAAAACTTTCAGGCAGCTGGCAAAGTCTGATATCTGCCAAAGACATGTATCTGGAAGACCATCCTGATAAAAAGATTTTTGCGATAGACAGCAAGATGGCTGGTTCAGGGCTTGCAATACTCGCTTTAAAACTCGCTGAATATATTGATGAAAATCTTTCATATGAAGAAATATGCACACGAATCACAGAATACCACAAACATATAGGACTTTTATTCGTCCTTGAATCAATTGAAAACCTTGTAAAAAACGGAAGAGTTAATAAAATTATAGGTAATATCATCGGCAAACTTGGCATTAAGCTGCTGGCTGGTGCCTCAAAAGAAGGCACAATTGACATTGTACACAAATGCCGCGGACGCAACAATATCTATGACCGTCTTATTAAAAGCATGTTAAATGATGGCTATAACGGCGGTAAAGTAGTAATAAGCCACTGTTTTAATAACGAATCTGCAGATTATGTTGCCGAACAGCTCCGCCAGCAGTTCCCGACTGTAAATATCAAAATAATTCCTACAGGTGGTCTATGCAGCTATTATGCTGAAAAACATGGAATTCTTGTATCATATGAAAAATAAAATATTGTATTGGTTATGTAAAATCTGCTATCATGTTATTGTAAATATTCAGTAAATTTTATATTAAATTTTTATTTAAAAGAAAGGAATTAGATAATGTATCAATGTCCCAACTGTGGCGGTAATATCAAGTTTGATATCGCTTCACAAAAAATGGCTTGTGCAAACTGTAATTCATACTTCGACCCATATGATATTTCCAAAGAAACTGACGCAGAGGAAAACACATATTTTGATGTGACAGAGTTTACATGTCCACAATGCGGCGGCAGGATTTTAAGTACAGAAAATACCGCTGCTAATTTTTGCTCTTACTGTGGTGCATCAACTATTCTTTCCGGCAGACTTACGAAAGAAAAGCGTCCGGGATATATCATTCCGTTCAAAATGACTAAGCAGGATTGTAAAGAAGCCTACAAGAAAAGAGTTAAAAATGCTATATTTGCACCTAAAGAATTAAAAGACCCGGAATTTATAGATGGTTTCAGGGGAATTTATATGCCTTACTGGGTATATCATGTAACCCAGAAAGGCATGAGCGGATTCCGTTTTTCAAGAAGCCACCGCAAAGGTGACTATATTTATACAGACAACTATGAGCTTTCCGGATATAACAATTCATCTTATAAAGGTCTGTCATTTGATGCTTCATCTTCGTTTGATGACACTTTAAGCCAGGCTATCGCTCCTTTTGATGCAAAAAACATGAATACATTCACGCCTTCATTTCTGAGTGGTTTTTATGCCGATACTGCTGATGTGCCAAAAAACACTTATGAATATGATGCAAAATCAATAGCGGAAGACGCATCTGTTAATTACATAAAAAACTCTGTAATTCCAGATTCAAAGGAAGCCCACAGATATAATCTTGATGACTCTGACAGCCAGATAGCCAGTCACCTTGATTCTCACATTGAGGAAACCGACTGTGCAATGTTTCCTGTATGGTTTTTGTCATATAGAAAAAAAGACAGAGTTGCATATGCTACAATAAACGGCCAGACCGGAAAAATTGCCGCAGACTTACCTGTATCTATAGGAAAATTTATTACCGGTTCGCTTTTGCTTACAATTCCTATATTTTTGTTTTTGAACATATTTTTTACATTTCGCCCAACTACAACATTAACGCTTGTTGCGTTTATAGCACTTATTTCTATGATTCTTTACGGAATAGAATTAAAGGAAATCAAAAAGCGTGACGAAGGGCTTGATGACATCGGAAAATATGCTATATGCAATGATAACTTCGACAATAAGCAGCCTGTAAAAAATAAACGGAAACGCTCCTTTAAAAAAGTTAATAATTCAAAATTTTTCAGCATTTTTACTGCATTTTTTATTGTTTTTATTACTTTTAATGTAATGTCAATGACTGCCGCCCTTATGAGCAGCCTTTTGCTTTTTAATTTCGGACCAATATTCTGGATTGCAATGATTATTATTGGCATTGTACTTGTCCGTACACATGAAAAGACTCTGAAGACACTGAAAAATAAATTTGTTATACCGGGTTCACTGCCGTCACTTGCAGCTATTATAATTGCAGCAGTTATTTCGATATTAAAGCCTGTATCAGACCTTTTCTATTATGGTGGATGTATCGGTGCCATGATTGCTGTTGTGTTCTCACTTATAAGTCTTATTAATTATTACAATATGCTTGCAACAAGAAAACTTCCCGAATTCGACAATTATAACGGAGGTGATGATGATGCAGATTAAAAACAGCAGTCTTTACAGCAGATTTTTCAAAGTTGTATATACATGTATTTTCTGCTTAACCATGCTCTTTTCAGTATTTTTATTCTCTTTAAATGCGTCTGCAGCAGATAACACCCCTAATACTGAAGCAACAACTTCTGCTGATACTAAAAGCAATGATTCTTCTGTCTCAGAAAATATTTATTATACAAATCCAGAGACCGGATATGTTGTGCGTATTGAGGATGATGCCGCACTGCTGACCGATTATGAAAGAACGCAGCTTGCAGATTTGATGAAAGATATAACACAGTACGGAAATGTCGCCTTTAAGAGTATTTTGACTAATTCGTACAGCACAACAGACGATTACGCATATGCATACTATGCACAAATATTCCAGAAAAACAGCGGAACTGTCTTTCTTATAGATATGGCGAAAAGAAAAATATGGATTCACAGCAATGGAGAAATCTATAAAACCATAACAGAAAGTTACGCTGATACAATAACAGATAATATTTACAATTACGCAAGTAAAAAAGAATATTATAATTGTGCAAGTAAGGCATTTGAGCAGGAATTGGCTCTTTTGAAAGGTTCAAAAATACGCCAGCCGATGAAATACACAAGTAATATTTTACTGGCTCTTATAATTGCTTTGTTTGCCAATTATGGAATTGTACGATTACTCACAAAGCAGAAAAAGCCAAAATCAAAACAGCTTATCAGCGGTGCTTTCGTTCATCAGGCTTTTAATGATACACAATTTCAATTTATAAACCAGACAAGAGTGTATTCTCCACCAAGTTCCAGCAGCGACAGTTCATCTGGCGGCGGTGGCAGTTCATCTTCCGGCGGTGGCGGTTCGTCAGGCGGCGGTGGCGGTGGTGGCGGTCACAGCTTCTGATATTTCCGCTCATTATCAACAAACATCATTAACATAAACAGAGCGGCACTGATTACAAACCAGTGCCGCTCTGTTATTTTTATAAAATATTTTATCAGATTGTTATATTCTCTTTATTCCTGCTATCCTACAGCGATGCTGCTCTCTCTAATGCCGCATCTATATTCGCACAGAAATTCTCATGTCCGACAGCATCTGCAAATCCAGCCTTTTCCATCATAAGTCTTGGCTGCTCCTGAACATGTGATAAAAGAAGTGTTATATTACGCTTCTTACATGCAGCCTGTATCTTCTGCAATGATTTAAGTGCTGTAACATCCATTGCCGGAACACCTCGCATTCTTATAATAAGAACTTTTACGCCGGATTCTAACGAAATCTCCATAAATTTGTCTGCTGCCGCAAAAAACATTGGTCCGATTATCTCATACACAACCGTATTCTTTGGAACAACTTTAAGTCTTATGCTGTCAGGGTCATCGTGCTCGTTAATATCCTCTCCGAGATACTTCCAGCTCTTAACTTCAGTTACGTTAGACATTCTCATAAGGAAAAGAAGTGCTGCCATAACAACACCGACCTCAATAGCAACTACAAGGTCAAATACCACTGTAAGGACAAATGTAGTCACAAGAACAAGGATATCACTCTTAGGAGATGTCTTGCAAAGTGAAACAAATTCTCTCCATCCACTCATATTGTATGCAACCATGAAAAGAATCGCCGCAATTGCCGGCATTGGAATCCATGCCGCATATGGCATAAGAACAACAAGTATAAGTAAAAGTGTGACTGAATGGACCATACCTGCAACCGGAGTTCGTCCACCACTCTTGATATTTGCCGCTGTTCTTGCAATGGCACCCGTTGCTGGTATACCTCCGAAAAGTGCCGATACAACATTGCCGGCTCCCTGTGCAACAAGCTCCATATTAGGCTTATGTCTGCTTCCAACCATACCATCCGCAACAACACATGATAAGAGTGATTCGATACCTGCAAGCACCGCAATTGTAAGTGCATCAGGGAAAAGTTCCCTTATCATAGTAAAATTAATTGACGGAAGGCTGACAGACGGAAGTTTATTGGATATTGTATACAAATCACCAATTGTCTTTACATCCATTTTTAACACCTTAACCATCACAATTGTCACAATCACTGCAATAAGTGATGGTGGGATTTTTTCTGTAATCTTAGGAAATATAATTAAAATAGCAAGTGCAACAACACCGACTATAAGTGCCTGATAATTAAAAGTTCCGATACAGTTTATACATTCTTTTACCTTATCAACTGTATCTATAGGTGAATTAGTAAATGTAAGCCCCAGAAAGTCCTTTATCTGGCCTACCAAAATGGTCACAGCAATACCAAATGTAAATCCTGTTGTGATTGTATAAGGAATAAATCTTATCAGATTGCCAAGCTTTAAAAAGCCCATTATAATAAGGAGTATACCTGCCATAATCGTTGCAGCCGCAAGACCTGACATTCCGTTTCTTGCAACAATTCCTGCAACAATCGTTGCAAATGCAGCTGTTGGACCGGCAATCTGGACATTGCTTCCACCTAAAAACGAAATAACAAATCCAGCAAATATCGCTGTATATATGCCTTGCTCCGGTCCCACTCCCGATGCAAGTGCAAGTGCTATTGATAATGGAAGAGCTATAATAGCGACAATAATTCCTGAAATAACATCTTTTGCAAACTGCTCTTTTGTATAACTCTTCATACAGTCAAACAGCTTTGGTACAAACTGATTCATTTTTCTCTCTCCGTTCTTTAACGCCATAACAAACATTTTGGGAAATCTCTGATAAAATCACAAAGATTTCCCAAAAACAAACGTTCTTTTGTTTATATTTTTACTGTTCTACTGAATTATCATTTAAGAAGCTCTGAACCTTTTCGCTAAGCTTCTCGTATCCGAGTTCTGCATTCATCTCGTTGCCATATGTATCAAGAATCTCCTGATAATCTGTATAACCATAATAGCTTGCATATGTAGCACCGATTTCATTAATATCATCTGCACTTACATCAATTCCGTTATCAGCTGCAATTATTGTAAGAACCATCTTCTCAAGAAGATATTCCTGTGCTGTCTGTGTAGCATAATCATCATATGCTGCATCATCAGAAAGATTGTATACACTTGAGAGATATGAAGAAAAATCTGAGATACCCTGTGCTGAATAATATGACTGATACTGATTATATTCTGCTTCCATATTCTGTTTAAGAATTGACTTTAAGCTGTCTAACTCTGCCTGTGGATATCCATTAACTGTTATATCTTTCTTTATTACCTCGTAAACAGCACTGTACTTATTGCTGTCATATGTGCTCTTTCCTGAATTCTCAAGATATTCTCTTGCCTCTTTTCTTAAAGCTTCAACTGTTGTTCCTTCAATTCCCATGCTCTCTGCATTAGCAGCAACCCACTCATCTGTAAGTTCAGGAATTGTCTTCTTTGTAATAGAATGAACTGTTACTGTAAATATAACGCTCTTTCCTGCAAGATCCGAACTGCTGTAATCACTAGGGAATGTACATGGAATATCATATTCCTGGCCTACATTAAGCCCCACAAGTCCCTGGTCAAGGTCTGTTATGAACTTGCCTGAACCGATTGTGTATGATACATCTGTTGCTGTTCCGCCTGAAAATGCAACACCGTCAAGCTTACCGCTGTAATCAAGTGATATAGTATCACCGCTTGCAGTTGTTCCTTCTGTTACCTGCTCTGAAGTAGCATATGAAGATAAAATATTGCTTATGTAAGTCTCAACATCATCATCCGATACGGTAAGTGACGACTTATCAACTGACACTGCAATTCCCTTATACTCAGGAAGTGTAATGTACTTCTTATAAACCGCTGCATTCGATGCAATAGTTGCATTATATTCCTCTGCTGTAATAGCTTTGTTTGATGTATCATCAGCATCTGTTGCAGTATTATTGTTATTCTTCTTACCACAGCCCACCAATGAAACAACAAGTGTTGCCGCAAGCATAACACTCATAAATTTCTTTTTCATAATAAGTTCCTTTCAAAAAATAAAAATTTCTGCATTCAGGTATTGCAAAATATATAAAATATATTTATAATATAACCACAAACGCATATAGTTGTCAACTATTTTTAACAACATAGACTGTTATAGCATACTTATTGACAAAATAAAAGGCGTTTCACATTTTTTTCATTTTTATAAAGGAAGTAATTTATGAAATCAGTCACAAAAAGGCATTTATCATCAGCAGCCTGCATTTTAATATTTTTGTCATTTTTACTAAACGGATGCCAGAACACTGCACTTTCCGACCCTGTACAGGTTACAGGTTACAAGCTCAATACTTATGTTGCTGTAAGTGCATATACAACAGGAGGTCACAAAACCTCAGAGCTTAAAGAGATTCTTAACGAAGCTCTGCGAATATGTGACACATATGAGCTGATGTTTTCAAGAACCAACCCGGACAGTACCCTGTATAAGCTTAATGATGGTCAGATTACAACTGTGCCGCATGAACTCGGAGAACTGATATCATATGGCATCCAATATGCCGATATGTCAGATGGTGCATTTGACATAACAATCGGCAGCGTATCATCTTTGTGGGATTTCACATCAGATAATCCGGCTGTACCTGATGACAGTGATATACAGAATGCATTATCATATGTAGATTATACCAGGCTTAAACTTACGGAAAATAATGACGGAACATATACTGTAGACAAGCCGGATAAGACCATCATTGACCTCGGTGCCATAGCAAAAGGCTATATTGCAGATAAAATACGCAATTTTCTTTTGGAAAAAAGCATAAACCGTGGTATTATTAATCTTGGCGGCAATGTATTATGTGTAGGTGAAAAGTCTTCAGATAATCCTTTCCTTATAGGAATAAAGAAACCATTCTCTGAAGATTCAGTACCTCTTGTAACATTGCGTCTTAATAATAAATCCGCTGTATCTTCCGGTAACTACGAAAGATACTTTTATCAGGATGGCAAGCTTTATCATCATATTCTAAATCCATCCACAGGATATCCGTATGATAACGGACTTTCAGATGTAACAATCATATCTGATGCATCAGTCACGGGAGACTGTTTAAGCACCACATGTTTTGCACTTGGTGCTGATAAAGGATTAGAACTTATAGAAAGCCTGTCCGGCATTGAAGCCATGTTTGTCATGTCTGACGGAACTATTAAGTATTCGAGCGGATTTTCTTCATATCTGAAATAAACTAAGAAAGGATTTTTATTTACATGATACGATTAATTCTGGTGTGTATATTTTTACTCATCATTTTTGTGTTAAGCCTTATTCTTTTTCCAATTGAATGGCTTATAGGCAGAATTTCACCAAAAGCAAAAGATATAAGCTCACTTCGTTTTGTGCAGTTTGTGTTTAAGGTGATTTTATTTTTATCGGGGGTAAACACAACTGTTATAGGTCTTGAGAATATTCCAAAAGACGAACCTGTTGTTTTTATAGGCAACCACCGCGGTTTTTTTGACACGGTTGTATCTTACAGCCGCATGCCGCGTCTTACAGGTTTTATTGCCAAAAAAGAGATGCAAAAAGTTCCATTTATAAGATTATGGATGAAATATTTACACTGCCTTTTTATGGATCGTTCCAATCCGAGAGAAGGTCTTAAAACTATTCTTTCCGGTATAGAACAGATTAATAATGGCATTTCTATTGTAATATTCCCTGAAGGAACCAGGAACAAAGGTGATGGAATTATGCCTTTCCACGGCGGCAGCTTCAAACTTGCAGACAAGAGCAACTGCAAGATAATCCCTATGGTTCAGAATAATACTGAAAATGTTCTGGAAGCTCATTTTCCATCAATCAAAAGAACTCATACCGTTCTTGAGTTTGGTACACCGATTGACACAGCTGCACTTGACAGGGATGAAAGAAAAGCCCTGCCGGATACAGTTCACGACTTGATGTTACAGATATACGAAAAGAATAAATCTCTTGTTTAACCATAAGGGATATGCTACAATATTGTACATTAGAATTCATTAATTATCAGGAGGATAAAATCAATGCCAGTATGGAGTATTGTATTATTAACAATATTGGTTATATTGTTAGTTGTATTTATTGCACTTATAATTGTCGGTAATAAGCTGCGTAAAAAGCAGGAGTCACAGCAGGAGCAGATTGACGCTGCAAAACAGATTATGTCAATGCTTGTAATTGACAAAAAGAAGATGAAGCTTAAAGAGGCCGGACTTCCTAAGATGGTTCTTGACCAGACGCCTAAGTATTTAAGGGGTTCAAAGATGCCTATTGTCAAGGCAAAAATCGGACCAAGAGTCATGACTCTTATGTGTGACCCAAAAGTATTTGAACAGATTCCTGTAAAAGCTGAAATCAAGGCTGAAGTAAGCGGAATTTACATCACAGGCATCAAATCAGTTCGTGGCGGCAAGATTGTCGTTGAAGAAAAGAAAAAGAAAAAGGGATTTTTCAAACGTAACAAATAAAATAAATAAACCGCAAAGCAATATTAAAAGGTATCGCCAGCCGGCGGTATCTTTTAATATATGAAAGGAGCTTTTATGCGTAATTTAACATTATTAACAGATTTATACGAGCTTACTATGATGCAGGGTTACTTCAAAACAGGCAATAACCGTACGGTTATATTTGATGCTTTCCACCGCAATAACCCTTGCGGCGGCGGATATGCCATTGCATGTGGTCTTGACCAGGTAATCGATTATATTAAAAATCTTCATTTTACCGATGATGATATTGCTTACCTTAGCAGCCTTAATCTTTTTGATAATGATTTTCTTGATTATTTAAAAAACTTCCACTTTACAGGCGATATATATGCCATTCCCGAAGGAACACTTATTTTTCCAAGAGAACCAATTGTTAAAGTAATTGCTCCTATCATTGAAGCACAGCTTGTAGAGACTGCAATCCTTAATATAATTAATCACCAGAGCCTTATCGCAACTAAGGCTGCCAGAGTATGCTATGCAGCAAAAGGCGACGGAATAATGGAATTTGGTCTGAGACGTGCCCAGGGTCCTGATGCCGGAATATATGGTGCAAGAGCTGCTGTCATTGCCGGTTGTGTTGGAACAAGTAATGTTCTTACAGGTCAGATGTTTGACGTTCCGGTCAAAGGAACCCACGCTCACAGCTGGATTATGAGTTTTCCTGATGAATATACAGCATTTAAGACATATGCAGACCTTTATCCGAATGCATGCATTCTTCTTGTAGACACATATGATACACTACGCTCAGGTGTTCCTAATGCAATCCGTGTATTTAAAGAAATGCGTGAAGCAGGAATTGAACTTAAAGGATATGGTATCAGACTTGACTCAGGCGACCTTGCTTATTTTTCTAAGAAAGCACGTAAAATGCTTGATGATGCCGGTTTTGAAGATGCTATTATATCTGCATCAAGTGACCTTGATGAATACCTTATTGATTCATTAAAAACACAGGGTGCCGCTATAACTTCATGGGGTGTCGGAACTAACCTTATTACAGCAAAAGACAATCCTGCATTTGGTGGTGTATACAAGCTTGCCGCTGTTATGGGAGATGATGGAAAGTTTATTCCAAAGATTAAGCTTTCTGAGAATTCGGAAAAGATTACTAATCCGGGAAATAAGACAGTTTACCGTGTTTACGACACTGATGGAATGTTAAAAGCAGACCTTATTGCACTTACAGACGAGACATACGATGAAAACGAACCTCTTCTTTTATTTGACCCTATTGAGACATGGAAAAAAACGCTTCTTCAGCCGGGTGAATACACTCTTCGTGAAATTATCGTTCCTGTATTCAAAAATGGAGAATGTGTATACACAACTCCACCTGTCATGGATATACAGAAATACTGTAAACATGAACTTGCTACTTTATGGGATGAATCAAAACGTCTTATAAATCCACAGGAAGTACATGTCGATTTATCAAAGAAATTATACGATTGCAAGCAGGAGCTTTTAAATACTTATTCAACTCCTCATATTCACTAAAATACAACCTGTAAAACCCTGCAAAAAAGGGGTAATAAAAAGCGTCCAGGAACAGCAGTTATCCGCCTGAACGCTTTTAAGTTTCTATATTTAAATTTCCTGAATTTTAATTCTCCAACTTAAAATTCTTCTTTGAGCTTATCTCTATCTCAACACTTGATTCTGAAATTATTTCATGGTTAAGTTCAAGCGTATACTCAATCCCTGCATATATCCTTTCATCACTTCTTTCAATGACAATATTTTTTGAATTGATTCCAAGATAAATGCCGCCATATGGTGTCTCGTAATATGTTGTTGTTCGCTCCCCGGGAACAAAAGAAAAATGTGTTGTAACATATCCTTTTTTAGTAATCTCAACCGTGCCATCAGGCGTAATCTTTATAAGATTGCTGCATGGCTTATCCTCACCGTCAATCATATCCGAATACTTAATATACTCATTTTCTCCGGAACGCTTATATCTTCCGGTATTGACAGTCTCAATAACTTCTTCATCTTCACTGCCGTCAGAATCTGAATCCTGAACGCCACTCGCAAAATGAAGTCCTTTTATACTTACAAATACTCTTTCATCCATACTGTTTTCCTCAGTTAAAAATCATCTTCTTTACATATCATACACAACAAATAAACACTCTAATAATTCTCAATATTAATCTGCTTCGTCATTGTAATATCAAATGGAAGTATTGAATTAGCAAATAACTTAAACTTTTCTTCCGCATCGCTTACATAGAATCTATACATGCTTGATGGACTGTCAACATCACATTTATTTGCAAGATTATCTCTCTCAAGCAGATTTTTGAGTTCAATAGCAGTTTCATATGCCGGATTTACAAGATTCACTTTATCGCCCATAACCTTCCGTATTGTAGAACGTATAAGCGGATAATGCGTACATCCCATAATAAGCGTATCTATATCTTTTTCTTTTAATTCTTCCAGATAACGTGAGGCTACCTGAAGTGTTATATCATCATGAAGCCAGCCTTCCTCAACAAGCGGAACAAATAACGGACATGCTTTTTCAAACACTTTTGCCTCATCATCAAGTGACTTTATGTATCTTGTATACACTCCACTCCTTATATTTGCTTCCGTTCCAATAAGACCAATTCTTTTATTAGCAGTAGTCTCAACTGCCACCTTTGCTCCCGGCTTAACAACACCAAGAATCGGAAGGTCAAACTCCTGCTGCATCTCATCAAGTGCAAGTGCACTCGCTGTATTACATGCAATAACTATCGCCTTAACATTTTCTGTCTGAAGAAAACGTATAATCTGTCTTGAAAACTTTATAATATTATCTTTTGATTTGCTTCCATAAGGCACTCGTGCCGTATCACCAAAATAAACAATACGCTCATTTGGAATCTGACGCATAATCTCTCTTGCAACCGTCAGACCGCCGACACCGGAATCAAATACTCCGATTGGTGCGTTCTTATCCATAATTAACTTATTTTCCTCCCTGTAACCAGTCATTTAGAAATTTCAGATACTTAAATCTGTAAACATACTGAGTCTTTGTTATAGCATTATATTCATCATCTGTCAAAATATTCTTCAATTTTTCCTTAGAATCATCCGGAAGCACTCCACATGTCGAATCAACCAAACATAGCGGCGGATATAGAACACACCACCAGTTTTTCCCACAATGCTCTCCTATGTCTATACGGAAAGCCTCATATACTCCCGGCGGAAATGTTACATCAGCATACGTTTTCATAGGAAAATAACTCTCCTCAAAATAGACATTTACTTTGCTATCTCCACCATGTGCCATAAGCGTTTCGTGTGCTATATTTTCAATATCAACCATTGATTCTGATAGAATCTCCTTTGATTCATCAATGCTTTGTGATTCGGCAAGAAGCGGCGAAAGATACTCAACAACAGCATCTTTTACGGCAAGCTTTCTTTTCTGGTCCTCATCGCTGTCACTGTTAGCCCTTACATGAAATCTGATAATATCCTGTGCAAGTTCTTCCTGTATTCTGTTTCTGCTCTCATTGCCCGAAACTCTGTATGTAAAAACTGCTGTACATAAACTCACAAATATAATACAAGCAATAAAAATAAATAGTCTGTGTCCTTTTTTCTTCATAATAACCTCCGTCTTAATATTTTCAACCGGTAAAATGCCGGTGTTTTAATAAATCTATAGAGATTATTTCCAAAATGACACAGACTAAACAATTATTTATTTAAAAGTCTGATAATACCTTTTTCCTGATTACGTATATGCTGACGCATAAACATCTTTGCACCCTCAACATCCTTGTCGGCAAGCTTCTGGATAATATCATTATGTTCATTTATAAGAATTGAATGTGTTCTTGCATCCTTAACATACTCAAGTCTGTATCTGTACATCTGCTCCCTTAACTTATTGATAATCTGTATAAGCCTGTCATTGTCTGTCATTGCATATATTGTATCATGGAACTGGACATCGGCATCTACAATATTTACAACATCTTTTGAAACAATTGCAGACTCAAAAACCTTATTGGCAGCTCTCAGATCCATAATACGCTCAGGTGTCACATTTTTGCATGCGAGTGCAACTGCAAGCTCCTCAAGTGTACATCTTACTTCGAGAACATCTCTCATATCTTTTTCAGTTATATGGGCAACTTCTGCACCCTTTCTTGGAATCATAATAACAAGTCCCTCAAGTTCAAGCTTACGGATAGCTTCTCTTATAGGTGTTCTGCTTACTCCGAGCTTCTGTGCAAGCTGAATCTCCATCAGTCTCTCACCGGGTTCCATCTCGCCACGCAGTATTGCCTGTCTTAATGTGTTAAAAACAACATCCCTCAATGGGAGATAATCATTTACATCCATCTTTAATTCGCCCTTCATAATTTCTTATGTCCTCCATTTCTAATTATATTATTACGTATGTTTCGATTGAACAGTTATCCTAGTTAAATGTCTCAGTAATATATACCTGACGTGCCTCGCCCTGTGCCTTTAATACAGCCTGACATCCCAATGCCGTCTGTTCATCCGGAAAAATTCCGAACACAGTAGGACCACTTCCACTCATCATTGCTCCTATCGCTCCGTTTTTAAGCATCTGTTTCTTAATGCTGTCTATAACCGGATAAAGAGGAATTGTGACATCTTCAAGCACATTGCCCATCTTTTGTGCCACGCCTTCTACATCGCCTCTTTTTATTGCATCCATTATGCCATCAATATCAGGATGCTTGCTTATTCCGCCCATATCAAGACTTTCATAGACAAGCTTTGTTGAAACATTAATCGGAGGCTTTGCGACAATAAGCCAGCAGTGTGGCATAGGCGTAAGACGCGTAAGCTTTTCTCCTATTCCCTCAGCTAGTGCTGTTCCTCTCATTATGCAATAAGGAACATCCGCACCAATCTTTAAGCCCATCTCCATAAGCTTCGACTGCGATATTCCGAGGTCAAATATCTTATTCATGCCAAATAATGTTGAAGCCGCATCTGTACTTCCTCCAGCCATTCCGGCCGCCACCGGTATAAACTTATTAAGGTCTATCTCTACGCCCTCTTTGATATTATATTCATCTTTCATCATCCTGGCAGCCTTATAAATAAGATTATTCTCATTCACAGGCAGAAAAAACAGATTTGAATTAATCCTTATCTCATCCTCCGGAATCTTTTTAATGATGATTCTGTCATATATTCCGACAGTCTGCATTATCATGCGTACTTCATGATAGCCATCATCTCTTTTTCCAAGAACATCAAGACCAAGATTAATCTTTGCACGTGCCTTTAATCGTATACTGTCCATATCTTTTCTCCATTGTTTCTTGTATACAACAATTATATAAAATGTATTGTATTTTTGCAAGTACATAGTTATCTTTTATAAATATTTTCTTATTTTTTTACGTATATTTAATATCTGCCTAAATAGCTTCCTTATTTTTCCTGTATTTATTAGGTGAAACTCCCTTGACATGCCTGAATGCATCCCCAAAATAGTTACTGTCATTGAAACCGCACTCAAATGCTATATCAGTGATAGACTTATTAGTCTCAAGAAGGAGCCTGCACGCATTTTTAATTCGTACATTAACTATATATTCTTTAAATCCAAAACCTGTTACAGCCTTAAACTTCTTAGATAAGTATGACCTGCTTATATGGAATTTATCCGACATATCCTCAAGACTTAACTTTTTATCATAATTTTCATATATATATGTCGCAATCTGCTGCATGAGCTGATTATCAACATCAAGCTCTTTTATAACATTTTCCTCATATCTCCGGCATCTTATTATAAAAAGGACAAGTTCGATAAGCCCCGTCCTTATAAATGCCGGTGACAATATATCCTGTCCTTCATTTTCAAAAATCATCTTATTCATAAGTGCTTCAACATAATCTCTTCTTTTATCAGGAATAGAAATAACACCGGTTGAGAGAGATTCTTTCACAAAATCCGGTCCAACAATGTCATTGAGCCATTTTAAATTACTCTCTTTAAAACACAAAACATATCTCTCACTGATGCCATGCTGCGGAAATGAGCTTTTATGAAGTTCCCCCTGCGGTACAATAATAAGGTCGCCTCTGTTCAGCTTATAAATATTATGGTCAATAAAAAATGTACAGTCACCATTTATCAGATAGAAAATCTCATAATATGGGTGCGTATGTGCCGGCTGGCTTCCCGAACTTTTATCTCTTTTTATCTTATAAACTTTAAAATCTGTAGGCATATCAAATAAATAATCCATAAAGGCCTCCGTATATTAAATAAATCTCAAAACTTTTTTTCTGTATTATCCCACTAAAATTGTTATATTTTTGTAGAATTTACTGCTTTTTGTGCTATGATTAACATAAACATTAATTAACTTGATTTATCTTGTCAAGTACCAAAAGTAATTATGTGCTAAAATATATCATTTTGCATAGAAATGGAGATAATTAACATGTCAAAACCAATAAGTGCTGATAAACGCAAATTAATTCTTGAGGGTAACCTTATTCAGGCTATCCTTATGCTTGCAATTCCTGTAATGCTCAACAGTTTCATCCAGTCAATGTACAACCTTACAGATACATTCTGGCTTGGAAAAATCGGAACTGCTTCACAGGCAGCAATAACACTTGTATCTCCTGTGCAGAATATACTAATAAACTTTGGTGCCGGCATAACAACCGCCGGTTCAATTCTTATATCACAGTATCTCGGTGCCAGACAGGACAAGCAGGCCAATTCAATGGCAAACCATATTTGCCTGTGTTCGCTTGTATTTGCAGTAATATGTGCCGGAATATGCTGGATTGCCACACCTGGTATCGTAAAATGGCTTGGAGCTGAACAGGACATTTATCAATTCAGTGTTTCATATTTAAGGATAGTTGTACTTGACCTTCCATTTCTTTTTATGATTAACCTGTATACATCAGTAAAACAGTCACAAGGTGACACTGTACGTCCTATGCTTCTTAATCTTCTTGGCGTATCACTCAACCTAATAATGGATCCGGTCTTCCTTATCGTATTTAAAATGGGAATCTCCGGAGCCGCACTTGCAACACTTATTGCCAAAATTCCAAGTGCCGTAATTGCAATACTTGCATTAAGACGCAAAAACCAGCTTATCCGTCTTGACTTTAAAAATTTCAAATTTGATAAAAATAAAATGACATCTATATTTAAAATTGGTCTTCCAACAGCAATCGGTGGAAGCACAATGCAGTTTGGTTTCCTTCTTATGACAAAAAATGTCAATGCATACGGAACTACAGCTACAACCGCATACGGTATCGGAAATAAAATCAACAGCCTTATCACAATGCCTGCAAGCGGAATCGGCTCTGCTATATCAACAATAGTCGGTCAGAATTTCGGAGCCAATAATCTCAAACGTGTAAATAAATCATATCATATCGCATTGCGAATCGGTGCAGTATTTCTTTTTGTATTTGGTACTATCCTTTCGCGTCCATTTATCGCTGAACCAATTGTACGTTTCTTTACAAGCGATGAAAATGTTGTTCCGCTTGCAACACAATTTCTGTCAATCATGGCAATGTGCTGCTGGACTAATGCTTTTTATAACGTAACACAGGGACTTTTCCAGGGCTCCGGACATACATTGATAACAATGCTTGTCGATGCTACAAGAATATGGATTTTCCGTTTTCTCACATTATGGGTTTGTTCATCAATCCTCAAAATGGGAGTTGAAAGTGTATGGTATGCTGTTGTAGTAAGTAACGCGACATCCGCTCTTATTCTTTATATTCTTTACTGGACAGGAATTTGGAAAAAACGTACTATTAAGATTGAGTAAGTTCTGTCCGATATATAATGTAACGAATACTAAATTATACCACGGAGGGTAATATTATGGATTTTAACGGAATAGGAACAAGTTATTCAGCTTATGAAACCAAAAATGTATCAGCTAAATCAACAAATGACAAAAAAGCTGATTCAACTGATAAATCTTCAGAAAAATCTGTTTATTCTGAAATAAGTGCTTCTTATGAACCTTCTTCATCAACATCAAAAGTAACATCTGCTACAGACAGAAAGGCCATCATTGCACAGCTCAAATCTGATACAGAACAAAGAATGGCACAGATGCAGTCACTTGTAACAAAGATGTTTGCAAAGCAGGGCATTACAATCGGAACTGCCGATGATATGTGGAAAGCACTTGCCAATGGCAATTTTACAGCAGATGCTGATACTATTGCACAGGCAAAAGAAGATATTTCAGAAGACGGTTACTGGGGTGTCAACCAGACATCAGACAGACTTCTTGATTTCGCTGTAGCTCTTTCAGGCGGCGATGAAGAAAACATGAAAAAGATGGTATCTGCTGTAGAAAAAGGATTTAAAGAAGCAACTAAATCATGGGGAAAAGACCTTCCTTCAATCTCAAACGATACATATTCAGCAACAATGAAAAAGTTTGACCAGTGGTTTTCAGATAACGGATATTCAACAAAGACATCAGATATTTTAGGTAATAACTAAAACATAATTTTAAAAATTTACTGACATTGCCATGTTTAACTGCGACATGGCAATGTTATATTTTCGGGAGCAATATAGATAAAATGGCATCAGAAAACATCGTGCAAAAAAAGAAACAAAATCAGAAGAAGAAACAACTTTTAATTATTACAACAATTATCTCAGTATTACTTCTTTTAATTATTATATTTACCTCATTATGTCATATAAAAATACGATTAAACGGAGATTCTGACGAGACAGTTGAATATGGAAATGAATATACTGAAGAAGGTGCAACTGCAGCTTATACCGTATTATTTTCAAGGAAAAAGCCTCTTGCAGTAACAATTGATGGTATAGTTGACTCCTCAAAAGTCGGAAAATATCATATAAAGTACAAAGCCAAAAAAGGACTTTTCTCAAGCGAAAAAACACGCACCGTATCAGTTGTTGACACAGAATGTCCTGTAATTGAACTTAACCACACCGACGGCTATTATCCCAAAAAAGGTGAAGCCTATATTGAAGAAGGATACACCGCACATGATAACTATGACGGCGATATAACAAACAAAGTAACACGCAAGGAGACAAAACGTTCCATAACTTATACAGTAAGCGATTCTTCAGGAAATATCGCAGTTGCAACCCGTGAAATTGAATATAATGACGGAATTGCACCGACAATCACATTGAACGGCGATTCAGATATAACAATGAATGCCGGAACAACTTTTGATGACCCCGGCTGCACAGCTTCCGACTCAAAAGGAAATGATCTCACAGAAGCAGTGACTGTTGACGGTGATTTAAATACATATAAAGCCGGTGATTATACTATAACTTATTCTGTCACTGATAAATATGGAAATGAATCAAGTGTCGAAAGACATATAAAAATCAATCCGCTCCGGCAGGCAGATACTGTAAATCCCGGTTCAAAAACTATCTATCTCACATTTGATGACGGTCCTGGCGAATACACGCAACAGCTTCTCGACACACTCGCAAAATATAATGTAAAAGCAACTTTTTTTGTAACTGACGGAAACAGTGATTACCGTTATCTTCTTGCAAAAGAAGCAGCCGCAGGACACACTGTTGCAATACACAGTGAAACCCACGACTACAAGTATATCTATTCAAGCTGTGATGCTTATTTTGAAGATTTAAACCGCATGTCAGACATAATAACCGAACAGACAGGAAAACGTCCAAAACTTCTGCGTTTTCCAGGTGGAAGTTCAAATACAATAAGCAAACAATACTGTTTCCGTATTATGTCAGTCCTTACCAAAGCTGTCTCAGACCAGGGATACAAGTATTTTGACTGGAATGTATCAAGCGGTGATGCAGGCGGAACAACAAGCACATCCGAAGTTTATAATAATGTCATAAGCGGAATACAGTCACATGACATATCTGTAGTTTTACAACATGACATAAAACTTTTCAGCGTCAACGCAGTTGAGGATATTATTGTATGGGGACTTGCCAACGGATATACATTTCTTCCTCTTACTGAATCAAGTCCTGCTATACACCATGGTGTAAATAATTAGTCTTAAACATTTTTCCGGCTGTCTTACTAGATGGCCGGAGTTTTTATTAACAGCAGTTTCTGTCCTCTCGGCGGTCTGTAATTTAAATCATCAATATCAGAAAGCTGGCTGTTCTGCTGTTTTATCATATCCATTGTAGTGTGATATTTTTTTGTAATATTCCACATATTCTGCGTTCCGTCAGATATATATCCGGCAATTCCCGGAAGTGCCAGGTACTCTTTCTCATCATAATCTGTTATTTCACATTCATTTGCCGCCTGACATGTATACATTTCAAAACAAATGGCATCAATTGAAACACTTCCCTTTATCTCTATTTCATCTTTTGTCGTCATCACTGCCGAAAGCTGCTCAACACATATGTCAAGCGTATAATCCATATCCTTGCATGATGTCAGCTGCAATTTGTATGAAAACGGTACGACAGCTTTAAGCCCGCCCATAGGTACAGCGTCGTCTGATGTCACATAAAACACAGCTGCTATAACTGCACCATTTATTACAATTCCATCTTCTTCAACCGATATATCATCAATCTGTGCAGTTCCGCTGCAATTACATATCTGCATTATACCGGCATATCTGTCTGTCTTTACCCTCTGTGATACACGGCATTTTCCGTTATTTCTGACAATAAGCTTCTTTAATTTTGTCTCATCACATTTTACGGTTATATTTTTTACAGGAGAATATATATCATTTATCACCGTCTGGTGCCTTTCTTCATATCCCCTTACGGACAAATCAAGCACCATCTCAACTGCAATTTCCCTGTTTTCGCCGTCATAGTCCGGACGTGCCTCCATTGTAAAACTGATGAGTCTGTACTGCACAAAGCTCACCATATCCTCACTGCATCCATTTATATCAAGTTTTCCCTCAAATGGAAATGTTGTCTCAACCCATTGTACAGGCTGGCTTTCATCAACCGGAATATACATAAAAAATATTCCTGCCTCACCGTTAAGTGATACCCCATCATCTGTAAGTCTGCTGTTAAATGATTTTATACAGGATTCTTCCCAGATAATTTCACCAACTTCAGGCTTTCCAGCCGGTACAGACAGACTTTCTTTTATTCTCAGATTATCCCTGAGATTAACCGCAAGCTCAGAATATACCACATCCTCACTAAGTGTCTGTATATGCCATCCATCGTCTTCTTCCACTCCTGCTGCTGCCTGAATCTCACTTAATTCCTCGCACACAACAGTAATTGCAATTATTGCCTTAATACTGACTTTTCTTGAATTAATTGCCTTGACTGTTAAATCCTCCAGCTTGGCATCGCACACCGCATATGTACCATCTGCATTATCAGGCAGATTGACATTTTCATTAAAATTCATGCTGCCTGCCATTTTATACGGCATAACTTTTCCGTTAGTTTCATTTCTTCCACAGTAAAGAAACGCAAAATCGAGACTTCCCTTCACCTCTGCACGTTCTCCGCTTACTTTCACGCTGTCCGCATGTGGATTTCCCCACTCACGTATAATCGAATCTATATCCGCTTTGCTGTCAGGTACATTAAAATCATCATCAAGTGTAATCTGCATTGTATTCTTACATTTAACGCTGTTTTCACGGATTCTTTCTTTATTGATTTTCAAAATGTTTCCCCCTTTATAATATTAATATATAAAATATTACATCTTAAATACTACCGGTTCCTCACGCTTTTCTGTCTTTAAAACTATATATGGTGTTGTGGCTCTCTGTGTGACCGGTTCCTGAGTTTTTGGACCAGCAAGGCTTAAATCTACATATATTGAATTCTCGCCCAGATATACGTCATTAACGCTTATACTGTAGCCACTCGTTGTCATAGTTCCATAACCTGCAACCATATATGTATAATCTTTTGTTGTATATGTCATTTTAAGCGTACTTCCCTTTTTTTCATCTATAAGTTTCTTTAACTCAGCCGGAAGATCTTCGTCTTCTACAACTGTATAGTCTATCTCCTCTTTTTTAGTGTTGTTTATTCCCTTCAGGGAACATCCCGGCAGAACACACATTCCAGACAGAAGTACCGCAATAACAAGCAATACCGGAATCAGATGCCTTTTTGCCTCAATTCTTTTAAATACATTTCTTTTTTTCAATACATATTCACCACCTGAAAATAATAAATCCCTGTAACAAGACTTAATAAAATCTTATTACAGGGATTTGCTATTTATTCGTAGTTTATTATATTTATCCTATAACATAACCTTTATTTTTGATAACTTCGATTACATCGTCAACATATTTCTCACATGTCTCAACTGAATCAGCCTCAACCATAACTCTCACAACCGGCTCTGTGCCGCTCTCACGTACAAGAATTCGTCCATTCTCGCCGAGTTTTTCTGCCGCTGCTTCAACTGCTGCCCTGACATCAGCATCATTTTGTGCCTCTGTCTTATCTGTCACACGCACATTTTTAAGCACCTGAGGATATATAACAACAGGTGATGCAAGCTGTCCAAGCGTCTTTTTCTTTGCAAGCATTACTTCCATCATCTTGATTGCAGTGATTATACCGTCGCCTGTTGTTGCATATTTGCTGAAAATAATATGTCCTGACTGCTCTCCACCCAGTCTGTAACCATTCTTTGACATGCATTCATATACATATTTGTCACCGACTGCTGTCTTTTCATAATCAATTCCAACCGCGTCAAATGCCTTATAAAGTCCAAAGTTTGACATTACAGTAGTTACAACCTTATTGTCTACAAGCTTGCCTCTTTCTTTCATATAACAGCCATAGATGTATAAAATATGATCTCCGTTTATAACATTGCCATTCTCGTCAACACAAAGGCATCTGTCCGCATCTCCGTCAAACGCAAATCCGGCATCAAGGTGTTCTCTTTTTACAAGCTCACAGAGACTTTCGATGTGTGTGGAACCGCAGCCGTTGTTGATATTTAATCCGTCAGGCTCTGCATGAATCACATATGTCTTTGCTCCGAGTGCATCAAATATGCTCTTTGCAAGTGACCACGCACTTCCGTTTGCTGCATCAAGTCCAATTCTCATACCCTTAAAAGAATAGATTGCAAGACTCATAAGATAGCCCATATATCTGTTACGTCCAGCAGCATAATCAACAGTACATCCAATTTTTTCTCTTGTAGCAAATGGAAGCTCTGCCATCTCACCGTCAAGATACTTTTCAATCTCTCCGATGACATCTTCTCTCATCTTCTCGCCCTTATCATTGATAAGCTTGATTCCATTATCATAATAAGGATTATGGCTTGCTGAAATCATAATTCCACAGTCAAAATCTTCTGTTCTTGTAACATATGACACACTCGGAGTCGTTGTAACATGTAAAAGATATGCGTCAGCTCCTGATGCTGTAAGTCCGGCTACAAGTGAATACTCAAACATATAGCTGCTTCTTCTTGTATCTTTTCCAATTACAATCTTTGCCTTTCCATCTTCATGATTTTTCCCGTAAAACCATCCTAAAAATCTTCCGACTTTGTAAGCATGCTCCACTGTGAGATTTACATTTGCCTCACCACGGAAACCGTCTGTTCCAAAATATTTGCCCATAACTGCCTCACTTTCACATTAATACAATAAATATTATGAATCTCTATTATTATGCTTCATATCCATTAGGATTGCTCTTCTGCCATCTCCATGAATCTTCACACATATCAAATAAATCTCTCTTCGCTTTCCATCCAAGTTCTTTTTCAGCCTTTGTTGCATCACAGTAATTAACAGGAACATCACCGGCTCTTCTTGGCTTCATCTCATAAGGAATATTTACACCTGATGCCTTCTCAAATGTCTTTACAACATCAAGAACTGAAGAACCTTTTCCTGTTCCGAGGTTGTAAATTTCTATTCCCGGATTGCACTTTAACTTCTCAACTGCCTTTACATGTCCATCTGCAAGGTCACATACATGAATATAATCTCTTATGCATGTTCCGTCCGGTGTATCATAATCATCGCCAAACACGCCGAGACATTTTAATTTGCCGACTGCAACCTGTGTGATGTATGGCATAAGGTTATTTGGAATTCCATTCGGGTTTTCTCCGATTTTCCCACTCTTATGTGCCCCGATAGGATTAAAATATCTCAAAAGAATTACATTCCATTCAGGGTCAGCCTTCTGAATATCAGTAAGAATCTGTTCAAGCATTGCCTTTGTTCTTCCGTAAGGATTAGTAATCTCACCCATTGGGCATTCTTCTGTGATAGGTACAAATGCCGGATCTCCATAAACTGTCGCAGATGAAGAAAATATAATATTTTTAACATTATGATTTCTCATCTCATCAAATAAAACAAGAGAACCTGATATATTATTACTATAATATTCAAGCGGCTTTGACACTGACTCACCAACTGCTTTAAGACCTGCAAAATGAATACAGCTGTCAATATTTTCAGCTTCAAACATCTTCTTTAACAATTCACGGTCAGCAATATCGCCCTCGTAAAATGTTACTTTTTTACCTGTAATCTCTTCTACCCTTTTAAGAGACTCTTTTGATGAATTAACAAGATTATCAAGCACTACAACTTCATATCCTGCATTAAGAAGTTCGATTACCGTATGACTGCCGATATATCCGGCACCGCCTGTTACTAAAATAGACATTGTACTACCTCTTTTCATATTTATTAAGTAAAAATTTATTTTTTATAAAGATTAGACATATCCTTATCAAAATAGTCTTCTTCGTTTAAAGTATCAGCGATAGCTTCTTTTACAGCCTTTGCACAGACTGCACTAAACTTTTCAGCCATATCACCATACATATGACCCTCTTTATCATAGAAATCATCTGTTGTTCTGTCAAGTACATCAAACTTTAACTTATTGAAATTAAGGTATTTGACATCAAGCTGTGTTGCAAGATTGCTAAGATATGCATCCGCCTGTGCAAAACCGCTGCATTTTTCAGACACTGTGTCGGGATCCTGCACAACTGTTGTAAGTACTATGTTAATTCCGTTTTTACGACAGAGATTAACAATCTTCCCAACATATTCCCCCTCTTCGCTGTCAAGCTTGTTCTCGTCCCAGTCAAGACATGATGTTGTGGATTTCTTATAATCTTTGCTCCTTGATACAAAACCATTTCCCATATATGTATCATACTTATTCATGCTGACAACTTCAGGAGAATAATTCTTATATGCATCTGACTGCTTTAATTTAATCGTTTTTCCAACTGTCTTGTAGCACTGCCAGTAATTAGTCCATCGAAGAAATGTTCCCCGGTACTCTTCTCTTGCCATTTTGTGCATATAATACCCAAACTTTTCATTACATGCCGGATAAGCATTGTATACATTATTAAAAAGAATACTCTCATCATGCTGGTTTACAAAATATTGATAATCAAGGTCAAGTATTACTGTTTTTAATTTTTTGTATTTTAATGCATATTTTAAAATATAATATGCATCATACATATACTCTCCGCCTATACACATATTCATTGTGGACATTCCAAGCTCTTCGCTCATTTTGCTGCTGTCAAAGCCATAACTTCCATGTGATGCACCAAGAATAAGACATTCATAATCATTATTTTTACACTCATAAAACATTGTCCTGCCAAGTCCGGGCTGCACCAAAGCATAATTAAGAAACTGGTTGATAGCAGTGACAAGAATTATGAACACCACTGCTGCAATAAGACCTTTTCTTTTCTTCATAATACTCTCCTAAAACTGTGCATATACAAATTCAGTCGTACTTCCGACATATCCAAACGGTGCTGTTGCAAATATAAGAATTATATATAATGCCCATCTTACAACAAGCGGTCTTTGTGCAACAAATTCACGTAAATTAATACCTTTTTCTTTCATTACACTTGTTATAAATAAAATAACTGTTCCTACAATCAGAATCTTGTAATCCCTCATATTAAGCCCAAGTCTTAAAAGACTGCCATTTGCAAGAACTGAAAAAGTAAATCCCCTGAATATCCCTGTAAAGGCCTTAAATGCAAGTTCTGCTGTCAAACAGGCGTCGAAAAGCCAGCCAATATTAACAATTATAAATGTCCTTATAATACTTACAACCTTCCAATAGCGTGATGACGTATTTATATGGCATTTCTTTGCCATAGATGCATAAACAGGCTTTAACAGATTGCTGAGTGCAATGATTATGCCGTTATAGAATCCATACAGTATGTACTTCCACGAAGCACCATGCCATACACCTACTATAAAAAATATAAGAATATTGGCAAGACATATAGGAAGGACTCTTCCTGTTGTTTTACCAAAACGTTTTTTTGCAAATTTACCAAAATGAAGCATATGTTTAGATATAGAAAACGGATAGAAAATATAATCTTTCATCCATGTACCAAGACTGATATGCCATCTTCTCCAGAATTCGCCAAGATTTTTTGAAAAATACGGCTGTCTGAAGTTCTCATCAAGATGTATCCCGAATATTTCTGACGCACCGATTACCAGGTCCATTCCGCCGGCAAAATCACAATATACATATATAGAAAATAAAAGAAGTGCAAATACAATATGTACTCCCGAATATGTATTCAGACTTGAAAATACAGTATTTGCCGCAACGTAAGCCCTGTCTGCAAGAATCAGCTTCTTTGCAAGTCCCCATGCCATACGCTGCATGCCAAACTCCACATTCTTAATATCAAAGTCATGTCCTTCAAAAAACTGCGGTGCAAGCCTGTCGTATCTTCCGATAGGTCCCTGTAAAAGCTGAGGAAGAAATGCCGTAAAAAGAGCAAGTTTAAATATATTTTTTTGTGCCTCATACTTTTTCTGATATACATCTATCACGTAACTCATAGTCTGGAATGTATAAAATGAAATTCCAAGAGGCATTATAATCTTAAATCCCGGAAGCTTTGCTGTACTTCCAAATAATGCTCCCACTGCATTTATATTGCTTATAAAGAAATTGATATATTTCATGCCCGTCAATATACCAAAATTGCATAAAAGGCATGCAATTAGAAGCCTACGTCGATTTTTCTTATCAACGCAAGCCTCCATCTTAATTGTAAATATATAAGACGATATTATCGTAAATATAATATACCCCATATATTTAATTCCATATGTAGCATAAAAAGCAAAACTCATAATCAGCAGCACAACCCACTGATACTTTTTCGGCATAAGATAATATATAAATGCCGTAATCATAATTGTAAATAAAAACCCCGCAGAAATGAATGACATATCTGTTCTCCTAGATTATCTTCCAAGCATCTTATCTTCAGACCATATTTCAACTTTATACTTGTTAGCCTTGTTATATCTCTTTCTCAAGTCTTTGAGCTGCTTTAAGTATTCCATTGTAACTTTTCCTGAAAGCTTTGATTCGCCCTCTGTTCTTTGCTGGAACTTGTAAGGAATCTCTATAACTTTTGAATATGTACCCATAGCAAGAACTTCTACCATAATCTTCCATCCAATTGGCTGAAGATCAGCATGTTCAATTACTTCTCTTCTGAACATGAAAAGTCCGCTTGTAGGGTCAGAAATCTGTCTTAAACACGGAAGCATAATCTGTCCAATCTTTCTTGCAGTTCCTGATACAAACTTTCTGTACCAGTTAAGTCCGCCGTCATCGCCACCGGGAATAAGACGGCTTGGAATACAGAAATCAGCACCTGCTTCCATAGCTTTATACATATATTTAAGCACAATCGGAGGATGCTGTAAGTCCGCATCCATACATGCCATATACTCACCTTTTGCAAGTCTGAAGCCTTTAAGAACTGCTGTTGCAAGTCCGCTCTCACCTGTTCTGTGTTCCATTCTCACAGCCGGGAAATCTTTTGCAACCTCCATAATTATCTGTGGTGTATCATCTTTACTGTCATCCACAAAAAGAATCTCATAATCAATTCCTTTAAGTGCCTCATCTATCTGTGTTACAAGATTTCTAATATTCTTTCCCTCATTAAATGTAGGTACTACTACTGATAACATTGTATTTTCTCCTTTTTATTCAAAATAAATCCGTATTATCGCTTGTGTCTAAGCTAATTGATTATAATACTTATTTATAAAATATACAAGTATCAACTCCAATATCCGAGTTCTACACCTTTAAGATATATGCCTTTTCCTTTTGAATAATAACCCTTTGAATTAAGATGAGTCCAATCAGCTCTTATTCTTTTAGAGATTCTGCCTATTCTATAATTTTCAAGATCTTCCAATGTAGGTACAAGTCCTAAATCTTTAAGCCCATTCTGAATAAGATACGTTCTCATATTGATAAAATGGTCACCATATGCAAGTCTTAAAGCTGCTTCCCATGATGTGTCGCCAATGCCTATATAATCACCGTTTGCATCCGTTTCCCCCTGACTGAGATCACCAATAGATGTTCCCGGGTCATCCGTGTCACCTACAACAATATAATATTTGCAGCCAAACTCCTGAATCATGGCATCATATTGAAGAATAAGTGTCTTATAATCATTTTCCCAGCCACCGTTACTTCCTATCTCAAGAATAAGAATATCGCCGCTGTGATCAATTGCTGTTTTTGTATAAACTCTCGTTCCCTCAGGTATTGTTATTGTCTCATATGCCGGTGTTGGTGCTTCTGTTGTCGGTTCCTGTGTTGTTGGTGCTTCTGTCGGATTTTCTTTTGTGGCTGTCCCAGTCTCTTTTATAACAGCCGCATCAGAATCTTTTCCCTTAACATTAGCAAATGCCGCAAGTTTATTAGAATTCTGTGATTCACTTTTTAATTCAATCTCATATATTCTTGAAATATAATGTCTGTCATCTGTTTTTCTTACATGGAACACTCTGTCTAATATATAAACATTATCAAGAAATCCCCAGTCATTAGAAATAAAATCGCCATTGTCACCTCTTACAATTCTTATCTGTGTCTCACTGGCATCATTTATTGTTACAGTTCTGTCCGTTTTCATTGCAAGTCCACCCTGCATCATTGCAATCTCATCGGAAGTTGCCCCCGGCATACCAAAATTATGTGTCGGTATATGACTAAACATTTCTAACGTTCTAGGATATGTATAGGATTTCCCATTATAATATCCCTCTACGTATTCAGACCCATTTCCCCATGTCATAGAATCTCCCCAGCAAGAAATCTCCCTGTATTGTCCGTCATATGGTATACATTCAGACGTCATAGTTCTTGGAGGCAGTTCCCATGGTGCCTGATCTTCATCCGGCAATTCTTCCATTAATTCTTCGGCTTCTTCTTCCGAAATTTCAGTTTCCGTCTCAGTTTCCGTCTCAGTTTCCGTCTCCGTCTCAGTTTCCGTTTCCGCCTGGGTTGTCGTAATTTTTTCAGTCTCAGAGAGTGCCTCTGTCGTCAATACTTCCTTATTCTTAGGTCTGTTGACCTTTTTCCAGCCTACAACTCCACAGACCGAAGCTATAACAATAATGATTACAAACAATGATGTAACAGCAATATTCTTCCTGTCGCTGAAAAAAACATTTAGTCTTTCGCCAAATTTTCTCAAATTCTGATTATTTTGTTTTTTATTTGTTCCTTTCCTTCTTTTAAGTTTAATTTTCAATGACTTTTTCTCCTTTTCTTTCCAGCATTCCCTCTCAGTATTCCACATATCTATATACGTAATACTACATCAGCCAGCAATCAGAATTATACCACAAAAACAATAAAAATAACTCTAAAGCAAAAAAGATTATTAAAACAATAGAATCAATAGCAATTATTTTCTTTTCATTTTTTAATTCCAAATACTCCCGTCCACCGGCAGTCATCAAATCATACGCACCAATAAATATGACAAATGAGCCTATTATAAATCTGCATGTGCTCATGACATGTGATGTTAGTGGGACAAGAAGTGCTATTATTCCAAAAAATGCCATTGAATAATATTTTCTGTAAATCATATATGCATATACAGCAAATGCTGCAATACAGAACCAACCCATATATGTATATCTTGGTTCAATCTGCCCGGTACACGCTTTCCACATAACTCCAATTACAGGAAAATATGAATCTTCTCTCCAGGCAATCTGAACATGCATGAATGCCCACACATCTCCGCAGAAAAATCTCAAAAATGTCATATATATAAATGTTCCGAGAGGACAAAGCATAACTGACAATATCTCTTTCGGCGTCTTTATAAAATGAACCACAAAATCTCTGACGTTTTGCCAGATTCCTGCTTTTTTGCTGTCAATAACTGTATTTTTATTCTTATAGTCAAGATAAAGTTCGATAATCAGTGCAAATACAAGTGTACAGCCCACAATTCTTGTTGCACTTGCAAATGCAGACATAAGTCCTGCAATAAGCCATTGCTTTTTCTGGCTGAAATAAAAGAATAAAACAATAAACATTATAAACATCGCTTCAGTATAAACAGATGCACAGTAAAATGAATATGGTGCCATAAACATAAGAACTCCAAGAAGAATTCCATAATTATTATTAATATCCGGCTGTGTACCATTATTTATTTCATATCTGTCTCGAAGCCATTTTATACCAAAATATGCTGCTATATAAATACACACATTTGATACAAACATGCCAACCCAGTACGTATCGGCTTTCCAGAATGTGAGCAGTTTCACAAACTGGCAGACAATAACATACATCGGAAAGAACGCCCAGTTCGCCTGCGGGTCAGTATCAAGAGGAAATGTATATCCATTATCTACCATAAACTGGTATCTTTTTGCATCCCACTCATTCATAAGGAAACTAAATGACCGGTTTGTTCCCATAATTCCATTGTATACCGGTACCATAATAAGCATAACCACCCTTGATAGTACAAGTATAAAAAGCAATTGAACAGCCAGTCTGAAATTACTGTTCTTTTTGTATTTTTCAATCAAAGTATTCATTCTTTATCCCCTATTTGGACAGCTGCATCAGAACAGCTGCATCAGCCTTATAACAATCTGATAAATCAATGCCGGAATTGCCGCTACTACAGGAATTAAAAACATTGCAACAATTACAATATTATAAAGTTCAAGATATATGAATGCTGCACACATTTTTAATAAAGCTGGCACTTTCAATTTTGTAAACTTCAAAATAAGTGCTGATGCTATCATCATAATAAGTGTTGCTAAAGATATAAGCATTCCTGCTTTTTTGCCTTTAGGCTCAAATGTCATCTCAATCACATTTGAGCCTGCATGAATATCAACACCTGTAAAAAGTCCGCAGACACTCTTAGCTTTTACTTTCTTTCCATTCACCTTTACATTCCAGTTATCACTGTATACAACAGGAATAAGTGCCATATTATTTACACCACTTCCGTTAAGCTTAACTGTAAGCGAATCTGAAGTATATGATGTCTCACAGTAATCATCGGCATGTTTATCAACAAGTGACTGCATCTTATCCATATCAAGTCCGGCAAATGATACCTCACTTACCTTCAGATACCAAGGGTCATCATATTCAACTCTTATTGTAAAATTCTCATTCTCAAATGTGCCAAGATATACGAGATTATTATTATAATCTGTAAAATATGCTGTATTCTTAACATCACCAAGTGTCGGAACAAGAACCGCTTCACCATTGACATATATATGCATTGAACTTATAAGCCATGAAGCATTAGCATCTGTATTACGGTTATTTACATCAACAATATTAATATAAACAGCCTGTTTTCCATCTGCTCTTACATTATACTCCCTTATAACCGATGACTCTTTCTTAGTATATGACATGCCATTAACAATATCCTGTGTGTCATTAGTGAGTGCCTTGTAGAAAATATTATGTAAATCTTCCCAGTTGCCGCTGAAATCCTGACGTGTAATGTTTTTATTTACACTCATTGCAAAAGGAAGCTTGTAATTAGCATCATATAACGTATAGTCTCCATCACTTCTTACTGCTGTATACATCTGTGAATCAAGTTCATTCACATTGACTGCCTGAGTAACATGAAAGAGTGAATTAGTAAATACCGTGCCGCCTGAATCAAGAAGCCAGAGGAAATACTTAGAGTAACCAAATTTCTTTGAATAACTCTGTGTATCACTCTGAAGTGCCGCCGTAAAGCTTGACATTGCACTTCTCCTTAAAATAAGCGGATAGTTGGCATTAAGGCTTATATCCGGATTGACAATTCTTTCAGTCACAGACTCTTCAATATCAAGTGAATCCTTTACTTCATTCGCAGCCTGGACATAATCGCCATACTGATATGGCTCATATTCATAAAACTTAGGTGGTCCGATAAGCGAATATGCACCAATAAATACTTCTATAGCAACTATCGCTATAATAGTATTAAAATCAAATCCAATTCCATCTTTTTTAAGCTTTTTATTATAAAAAATAAATGCTGCTATAAATATCGCTATAAATAATATAAATGCTGCTAAGATGATATCATTTGAAGGAATAATATTATAAATAACTGCATATACAGCTGCCGCTACAACAAATATGACAAGCTGTTTTACAAGCTGTTTTTTATCAGCTGTCACTTCTTCAAACATCCGCTGTGCAAAATACGCAGCAACAGTTATAAGCGTAAATGCGACAATATATCCGTTTCTTAACGTATATCCGTTATACGAACCAAAATGCCACATAAGATTGATTCCTTCGACAACAATTGGCAGAAGCGAAATAAGAAGCAGGGAAATCATATATCTTATAGTATTCTTCTCTTCTTTGAACTTCTTCAAGCCCATAATTATTACTGCTGCTGCAAATGCCATTCCATAAAGCATCATCCATCTCTGAAATGCTGCCATCTGTCCGTCAGATATAATAGCACTCTTTATCCAGCCGATATACTGCGATACAATCCCCTGTCCGGAGCCACCTCTCTGTGAGCCTGAAAGCTGCATCATTACAGGCACAAGCACAAAACATGAAAGCCCAAGTCCTGCAACAGTTCCAATTCCAAGATTCCATGCATGTTCCTTGATTTTTTCTTTCTTAGACATAAGAAGAACATACGCCCCGCTTATAAGGAATATGTATACAAGTGACATGGCACCGAGATAATAGTTAATTATGAAAATAATTGCAACCATTATTATGTAAAAAAGCTTTTTGCCTGTCTGCATCATATTTTCATATGCAAGCATAAGGAGTGGGAATAATGCAACTATATCCATCCATGGTGTAAAGCATGAACCATAGAGCACTGTATATCCGCAGAATGTATACATAAGTGAAAATGCAACTTTCATATTATATGAAAGGTTGTTATATTTTTTATTAATATATGCATACATGGCAACTGCCATAAATATCATTTTTACAAGCGTAAGTATTGATATACTTTCAAGTATCAGAGTTCTCGGAAAAAGATACAGCAAAAGATTAAAAGGACTAAGCATTGAAAATGCAGATATACTCATTGATACATTCGTGCCAAATCCTGTGTACCAGTCAAACCACAATGACGCCTTTCCATGCATCCAGTCCCAAAGATGTGCATAGAGTGGTGCTACCTGCTGCATATTGTCAAAATAATCTATACGGTTAGCTCCAAACGGCCATATACCTTTAAAAACATAAATAAATACAATAACCGCACACGTAATCAATCCGGGTATGGCATATAATTTTACTCTCTGAAATAACGATTTGTTGTCTTTCATAACGCCTCCATCACTTAATAATCAACCAGCCTGCATTATTCAAGGCAGGTACTCCACAGTGTAAAACTGCTTCCTCTTTCTGTCTCAAATTTTATTGTAAATAATTTATCACTCACAGCATTTCCTGCTTTAAAACTGTATGTTCCGTCTTTTTCAAACTCACCTATCTGCTTATCATCCGCATATACCTTTACGGCTCCTGTAACATTTTTTACCTCAATCGTATATGCAACATTATCCGCATTTTTTTCAGGAAGATAATATATGTAGCTTTCAGATGCATTGCTTACGCTTCCGTCATACTGCTCCCTGTTCCAGCCCTGACCTTTCCTCGCACATACATCCCATGTATAAGGACTTCCATTTCTGTCTTTGTATGATGTACAGATTTCTTTGGTTCCAAGTTTATAGCTTAATCTGCCATATCCCGGCCAGTCAGAAAGTTCATGCGTTATATAATACATCTTATATTCAATTCCTACTTTTGGGGTAATTCCCCACCACATTACAATTATATAAAATAATACCAATATAATACTTGCACTGTAAAGCACAATCCTTGTCTTCTTACCGCCGCTTTTCATCAGAAACCTGCCTTTTTATTTTACGTCGTAAAGCCCGCAGCTGATGCGGGCTTACATGACACATTGTGTCCATGTAACACATATATAAATACACTTCGTGTATTTATACATGTGTTACTATGCATGTGCCTTTTCCTTTAATATTAATGCTTCTTTTTCCTGAACTTACAAAGAAGCTTTCTCCCGCTTTGAACGGAACTTCCTGCTTATAATCATCTGCCTCTATCGTTCCGCTTCCCTCTATAAATACAAGTGAAACAAATGATGATTCATCTGCAACAATCTTAACTTCGTCTTTTATCTCATATTTGAGACATTCAAAGTATTTGCACTGTACAAGACGTTCAAGGGAATAATGCTCATTTTCCTCAAGCATAACTTCCGTTGTATTATCTTTCACATAAGCTTTTGTGTCAACAACATCAAGTGCTTTTTTTACATGAAGTTCTCTCGGATTGCCATACTTATCTCTTCTGTCATAATCATACATTCTGTATGTGCAGTTTGAGTTCTGCTGGATTTCACAAATAATTATTCCGGCTCCTATAGCATGTATTGTTCCGGCTTTAACCATAACAACATCGCCCTTTTTAACTTCAATTTTATTGAGAATGTCTGTTATTGTATTATCTGCAATTCTGCGTTCAATCTCTTCTTTATCAGTATTCTTTTTAAGTCCGCAGTAAAGATATGAGCCCGGTTCACTGTCAACAACATACCACATCTCATTCTTGCCATACTCGCCTTCATTTTCAAGTGCATATTCATCATCAGGATGAATCTGTACTGACAATGCCTGCTTTGCATCAATAAACTTTATAAGGATAGGGAATCTGTCCTGTGCCTGACATTTCCATCCAAGACTTTCTTTTCCGATAATTGAAAGATAATCACCAAAAAGCATACCCTTGTATCTACCATCTGCTATACGGCTTGGTCCATCCGGATGTGCTGATAATTCCCAGCTTTCCGCAATAATATCATAATCGCATTTCTTGCCGAATACAGTACAAAGCTTCGTGCCGCCCCAGAGATTATCCTTAAATGCAGGGTCAAGCTTTACAACAGGATTATCCTGTGTTGCAATATAATTCCCCTCAGAGGATTCATCTGTATATATCTTTACAATATCTCTCTTAGATACAACCTCACCTATTCCAATCTCTATAATAACAACATTTTTATCTGTTTTATTAGCAACTTTATGCTTCATTCCAATAGGCACAAATACGCTTTCAAACTTATGATAATCTCTTGTCTCCTGACCGAGTGTGATAGTCGCTGTACCTTCAACAACAGCCCAGTGCTCACTTCTCATCTCATGCTGGTGAAGATTCATGCTCATTCCCGGAAAAACTGTTACTTTCTTTACTTTGTACCCTTCGGACCATGTAAGAAGTTCATGAATTCCCCATTCACGATAAGAAAGTCTGTTGTAATCAAAATAACTTTCATACTTTTCACGGTTATCTTTTATTATATCTTTAATATCTTTTGCACGCTCTTTTGAAGAAACATAAACTGCATCTTCAGTATTTACAACTACTACATCATTCAAATCATTTGTTACAACAAGCTGTCTCTCTGCATTGTTTACGACTGATACATCTTCACAATTATTCTTTATTACATAATCAGAATGTGTCACACTGCCAAATCCGTCAAGATCACTTACATTGCCGACATCTTTCCATCCAAATTCTGCCTCAACAACTTTTACAATACTGTTCTTTGAAAATACAATCTGCTCAATACTGCCTGTAGGAATATCTTTCATCACATTTTCAGAAAAGCGGATGCCTCGTCTTATTGCAGGAGTTCTTCTCTTTGCCGAACGACATGTATTATATAATTCAGGTGAAATATTTTTCACACTGTTTATAAGATCCCCAACTCTGTATATATACATTCCGCTGTTCCAAAGATATTCTTTATTCTTATACGAATCGCTTTCCAAATCGAACTGCTGTCTCTCGACAAAACCAAGTACATCCTCTTCATCTTTTATAATATAATCATATCCGGATGTATTCTCTGTAGGCTTGATTCCTATAGCAGCAACATATCCTTCTTTAGCAAGTTCCTTGCCTCTAAGCACTGCATTTCTATATTCCTGACCTTCTATTAAATGATCAGCAGTTACTACAAAAACAAGTTCTGACTGATTGCAGAACATATTTCCAAGCATAATTGCCGCGGCTGTTCCCTTTGGTGTACCCTCAAGAATCAGTCTGTATTTCAGGCTCTGGAATGCTTTCATCTGACCATTGACTATATTCCTGTAGCTCTCCTTTGTGACAATTATAAATTCATCACAAAATGGCATATTTCTAACGACCGTTTCCTGTAAAAGTGAACGTCCTTCTTTAATATTCATAAACTGCTTTGGATAATTCTTTCTTGACAATGGCCAAAGGCTGTCACCGCTGCCTCCGGCAAGTATTAAACATTTCATTGTTTTTCGTATCCTCCTTGTATTGCAATGCAAACTAAAAACAATAGTTAATTTCCTGCGGCTTCTGAACTTCCGGTTTCACTACCACTTTCGCTTCCACTTGTGTTTCCACTATCGCCTGAACCACTTCCACCTGTGCTTCCGCTGTCACCTGAACCGCTTCCGCCTGTGCTTCCGCTGTCACCTGAACCGCTTCCGCCTGTGTTTCCACTATCGCCTGAACCACTTCCATCTGTGCTTCCGCTGTCACCTGAACCGCTTCCGCCTGCGTTTCCGCTATCGCCTGAACCGCTTCCGCCTATGTCTCCACTATCGCCTGAACCGCTTCCATCTGTGCTTCCGCTGTCACCTGTTCCGGGGTTTCCACCGTCTTCGGTATTTCCATCGTCAGATGTATTATTATTCTCATTATCTCCGGTAGCCTCAGTATCATTCGTTTTAGTCTGCGTTCTTCTAGTTGTTGCAGCCTCTGTCTGTTCATCAGTCTCTGCTGCTTTAGTTGTTGTCGTCTCTGCCGCCTTTGTTGTTGCATTATTATTCTTTGATGACTTCTTAGTTGTAGCTTCTTCTGCCGCTGTTGTAACAGGCGTAGGATTAAATGTGCTCTTTGACTTATTTTTCTTTATACGTCCGGCAATTGCAACAGTTACCACCGCAAGCACAACCACTAATGCCGCACATATTGCTATTATTCCTCTCATACGTGCATCTGCCTTAATTCCATGATTTGCACTCTTAGCATCATATCTGTCAGAATAATTGTCATTATCATCAAAATCAATTTCAGGTACACTGTCATCGGAACTATCTTCATCATCTGTCTCATCATCTGTCTCATCCTCTGATGAATCCTCATCTGCCACATGTACTTGTGGCCCATCACCATCCAATGATACCATATCAAGTCCGAGCATACCTCGTATCTGCATAATCTGTGTGCCGATAAATGTGCTGTCAATTTCAAGTAAATCCTCAATCTCGTCTATCGTATAACTCTCATATGCAAACATAAGATATAGGAGTCTCTGTCCCTTTGAAAAATCCTCAAAATCTGTCATAATCTCATTTAACTGATCTATATCAAGAAATGCCTGATTATAATCAGCTGCACATTTTGCAAATTCTGAATCTTCACTTATTGAATCATAATTGTACTCTTCGGCAGAAATCTGTGTATCAAATAATTCACCATTCTGTTTTTTGCACACATTATAGACTTCAACTGTTGTAAAACGGGCAATCCACAAATGTATATCAAGTTCTTCATTATCAAACTCTGAAGCATTTTTGAACATTCTGACAAGAACGTGCTTGGTAAGCTTCTCTCTTGATTCCTTTGTTGTATAGACAAATGCAACAAGATTATAAACTTCCTGATATACAAGTCTTGTTAATTTTTCAAAGCTGTTTTTATTGCCTTTTTTAGAATCATTTAATAACTTAATTAATTCCCTGTCCTCTTTTTCCATTTCCATTCCCCTTAAACCAATTCTTCACTACACATTTCAAGTGCAGCTTTAATAACTTTATCCATATCGTAATATTTATATCCGCCTAATCTTCCACCGAAAATCACACGTTTTTCTTTATCTGCAAGCTCTCTATATCTCTGATACAGCTCATTATTTCTTTCATTGTTAATCGGATAATAAGGCTCATCACCTTTATGCCACTCACTTGAATATTCCCTTGAAATTACCGTAACCGGCTGTTTTCCAAATTCAAAATGTTTATGCTCAATAATTCTTGTATAAGGAACTTCACGTTCTGTATAATTGACAACTGCATTTCCCTGATAATTATCAGTTGCAAGCGTCTCCGTCTCAAATCTTACCGAACGGTATTCAAGAACTCCCAGCTTATAATCATAAAACTGGTCAATCATCCCTGTGTATACAATCTTATCTGCCATGGAATCAAATTCTTCCCTGTTTGCAAGATAGTCAGTATCGAGCCTTACCTCAATTCCTTCAAGCATCTTTTCTACTATCTTAGTATATCCGCCAATTGGAATTCCCTGATATCTGTCATTAAAATAATTGTTATCATATACAAATCTTAACGGCAGTCTCTTAATTATAAATGAAGGAAGTTCTTTGCAGTCTCTTCCCCACTGTTTCTCAGTATATCCCTTTATAAGCTTTTCATATACATCTTTTCCGACAAGTGATAATGCCTGTTCTTCAAGATTCTTCGGCTCTGTTATATTAAGGTCTGCAATCTGTGCAGCAATGATGTCTTTTGCCTCCTGTGGAGTGCTTATTCCCCACATCTTGCTGAATGTATTCATATTGAAAGGAAGGTTATATAATTCATTTTTATATTTTGCAATCGGTGAATTAATATAATTATTGAATTCTGCGAACTCATTTATATAATCCCATATAAATTTGTCAGAAGTGTGAAAAATGTGTGCACCATATACATGTACATTAATCCCTTCAACATTTTCACAATATATATTACCTGCTATATGATTTCTTTTTTCTATAACCAGACAGGTCTTCCCTTTTTTCTTTGCCTCATGTGCAAATACTGCACCGTAAAGTCCGGCACCAACAACAAGATAATCGTAATGCATCTTTATCGTCCTTTCGCATCTATTAATCATATACTTTTTTATTATATCAATTTTTATTTATATATGCAAATATCTAGTCATAATAATGTTTAAAATAAACTCTTATAAATATAGCCCATGTATCTTTAAACGCACGCCATATATCTTTCATTCCAATTCTTTTTGTATTCTTATCCCTTACATATACCACAGTTACAGGCATTTGTGCAATAGTACATCCTCTCCTGTTAAGTGCAACAAGCAGTTCTATGTCATATGCAAATCCTGAAGTCCTCACAAGATGTGCCACCGGTCTTATCGCTTCTGCACGAAATACTTTTAATCCTGTCTGTGTATCTTTTACATTAAGATGAAAAAGAATGAGCAGCATTATATAATATCCCATACTTATTATTTTACGTATTAAAGGATAACTTAGTTTTGAATCTTTGTGAAATTTACATCCGATTACAACATCTGCATTATCATCAATCATCTTGCGAAGGTAACTCTCAAGCTGTGAAGGATTAAGTTCAAGGTCCGCATCAAGAAATGCAATATATTTTCCTTCTGACTCTGTTACGCCTGATATTATAGCCGTACCTTTACCCCTGTTTTTATCAGATGACACCATTCTTACTCTGCCATCTTCTTTCATGGCACGCTTTATTTCCTCTTTGGTCGCATCAGTACTGCCATCATTTACCGCAACTATCTCAAAATCTTTTACAAATCCAGAAATAACAGAAATAGTTGTTTTAATACTATTGTATATGAGTTTTTGCTCATTATACGCCGGCATTACAACTGATAATTTTCCATCAAGATTAACCATAACCCCTCCAATAACGTAAAAAAACAGCAAAGTGTAAATCTATCCACTTTGCTGTCATATGTTTATGCCGGCAACGGGAATCGAACCCGTATGGGAGTATAAGTCCCGCAGGATTTTAAGTCCTGTGCGTCTGCCAGTTCCGCCACACCGGCTTAATGGGCGGAGAAGGATTCGAACCTTCGAAGGCATAGCCAGCAGATTTACAGTCT